>Ga0233375_1000021_pt1 | contig 126554 bp, 102 predicted proteins | sample ElkDunMinimDraft_10_FD_191539 | JGI IMG/M metagenome (GOLD analysis project Ga0233375, IMG submission 191539) | Fecal eukaryotic communites from dung pellets of Tule Elk in California, USA - Elk Dung E16 | ecosystem: Host-associated > Mammals > Digestive system > Large intestine > Fecal...
CAAGCGGGTCGCGATCATGCTCAACGCCCGGCCGCGACCCACCCTCGACCTCAAGACTCCCGCCCAAGCCCTCAAGGACCTCCTGGCCCGAGCCGCTTAAGTTGCACTGACCGATTGACAACAGGGCTGATCCAGACGTGCAACCTTCGGCTCGGCACGTGGGTTCAGCTGTAACTTGCGGTTCGACGCCGCGAGCTGGCCGAGTCGACGTGCACGTTGCGGTTCGACGTCTGATGGCCCGGCCGGACACACGTAGGTTGCGGCTGGCGGCTCGACGGCTCGACGGCGGCGAACGTTCTCGGGAGCGCGCAGCCGACGTCGTCCGCCACCCCCGTGCTGATGTCGGCCACAAACTCCTGCGATCCGTGGACAGCACCTGTCCACGGCGGCAGAACGCGTCGAGCGTGACCACATGCGCCGTCGGGCGCTGTTCGTGCACAGGCCCGCCCGCAGCGACGCTGTCATGCAGCTGCGGTGGCGTTGGCTGGCGGGCATGGGACGAACAATCGAGCTGCCCTCGGATCTGGGGGTCATCGCGAAGGCTCAGGCGGGCCTGATCACGACCGCCCAATGTCGCGAGCTGGGTGTGTCGCTCACACGGATCGCACGTTTGCTCGACGTCGGCGTGTGGCGCAGAGTCACGCGTGGCGTGTACGACACCGACTCGACACCGGTCGTGTCCCGCCACCCGGACAACCGTCGGCGTCGGTCGGTGTTCGCCGCGAAGCTCGCGCTCGGTCCCGAGTCGGTCGTGGTGGGTGCGTGCGCGCTCGCGCTCCACGGGGTCTGGGGGCTCCCTGTCGTGCTCGAACCGCAGGCAGCGCTTCCCGGTGGACGCCGCGCATACTCCCGCGACGGCATCCACGCCAGGATGTTCGACAACGGAATGACCGTGACCGAGGTCGACGGCGTGGCGGTGGCGACCATCGACTGGGCACTGGTGCAAGCAGTGCCGGAGCTGGAGCGGTTCCACGCGGTGGGGGCCATGGACTACGCGGTGAACAGGGGCCTCATCACCCTGGACCAGCTGGACCACATCCACGACCGGGCCCGAGGCCGGCGGGGCATCGCTACCCGGCACGGATACTTTCGCGAGGTGGACGGGCGGGCGGAGTCGCCGTCCGAGACGCGCGCCCGGCGCGACTGCGTCGACAACGGCGTGCCGCCCGACATGCTGCAGGTGCCGGTGCGCGACTTGTCCGGTGTCGTACGCAGGGGTGACCTCGGCTGGAGGTTCCGGGACGGACGGATCCTGATCGCGGAGATCGACAGCGACGAACATCACGACCTGGACCAGCTGGCGGCGGACGCCGACCGGCACAACGACATCGCCGCTGTCTCCGCCGTCGTGCTGCACTTCCGTAAGCAGGCGGTGCACACGCCCGGGGCGGTGTCGGGCACCGTGCGCGCGACGTTGGACCGGTACAACAGCAGCCTGCCCTGACTCGTGGCGGCACCCGCCGCCCGACGGGGTGCGCGTCGGGCGCAGCGCGGCGTCCGAGGCCGGCATCTGTGGCCAGACGGTGGATCGGCAGGCCTGAGGGCGCGCCCACCGGCACAGCGGTTCGGCGACGAGTGACTGCCGCCGAACCGCAATGAGCTCGCCGCGACCGCCGTCGAACCGCAACGTACGTGTCAGACCACGAGTGCCGAACCGCAACTTGCTCGTCCGACGTCGAGCTTCTCACCGCCGAACCGAAGCTGACACGTCGATCCGGGGGTCGAACCGAAACCTGAACGTCCAAACGAGCACAGATCGACACGCACCGTGCGGTTCGACGGCGTGCAGATGCTTAACGTGCGGTTCGGCGACGAGTAGACGTGCAACGTGCGGTTCGGCGGCAGGTGGACGGGCGACGGGCGACGTGCGGACGGGCGACGTGCGGACAGGCAACTGTCGGACGTGCGACAGGCGGACGTGCAACGTTCGGTTCGGCGGGGCTCGTACCAGCGTCGACACGCTGCGGCGGCGGACATCACACCGGCGGCGCTCCGCGACGTGGCAGGATTCGTAGGTGCCCGATGTTCTCGATCCCACGATCTCCGCCCGCCTCAAGCGGGACGACGCAGGCCTGGTCGCCGCCGTCGTACAGCAGTACGACTCGGGCGAGGTGCTCATGGTCGGCTGGATGGACGACGAGGCCCTGCGCCGCACGCTCACCGAGGGGCGCGTGACGTTCTGGTCCCGCAGCCGCGGGGAGTACTGGCGCAAGGGTGACACGTCCGGGCACGCCCAGTACGTCAAGGCCGTGAGCATGGACTGCGACGGCGACGCCCTGCTGGTCCAGGTGGACCAGATCGGGGCCGCGTGCCACACCGGTACGCGCACGTGCTTCGAGGCCGGCGGTGACCTGGGCGCCGTGGTCGGCGAGCGAGGCACCACGCCGGAGCAGGACACCACGCAGCGATCCGAGGAGGACCGGTGACCCGGCTCGACACCCAGCTCGACCCCCGAACACCCCGAACACCCCACCCCGCGACCGCACCAGCCGACCTCCCCTGGGGTCGTACCTGGCCGAGTCTGCCCGAGTTTCGCGAGATGGCCGCCGACCGCCGGGTCATCCCCGTGGTGCGCCCCCTGCTCGCCGACGACGCGACGCCCGTGGGTCTCTACCGAACCCTGGCGCAGAGCCGGCCGGGCAGCTTCATCCTCGAGTCGGCGGAGTCGGACGGCGTCTGGGCCCGCTGGTCGTTCGTCGGCGTCTCCTCACGCGCCACGCTGACCAGTGACGGCGGCCGGGCCGTCTGGACCGGTGACGTGCCGGTCGGTGTCCCGACGGAGGGCGACGTGATCGAGGTGCTCGAGGCGGCCCTCACCGCGCTCCGGACGCCCGGCGTGGCCAACCTGCCGCCGCTCACGGGTGGCCTGGCCGGCGTGCTGGGCTGGGATGTCGTGCGGCACTGGGAGCCCACGCTGCCCGCGAACGCCCCCGACGAGACGGGCGCCCCGGAGCTCGCCCTGTGCCTCGCGACGGACCTCGCGGTGGTCGACCACCGCGAGGGCACCGTGTGGCTGGTCGCCAACGCGATCAACGCCGACGCGACGGACGAGCGCGTCGACGAGGCCTACGCGGATGCCGTCGCCCGGCTCGACGCCATGGAGGCCCAGCTGGCCGCCGGCGGCCCACGCGTGACGTCCGTGGTGGTGGACGGGCCCGAGCCGCAGCTCGAGTTCCGGTCCACCCGGCAGGAGTTCGAGGACGCGGTGCTCGCGGGCAAGGAGGCGATCCGCGACGGTGAGGTGTTCCAGGTGGTGCTGTCCCAGCGCCTGGACCTCGACTGCCCGGCCGACCCGCTGGACGTCTACCGGGCGCTGCGCACCATCAACCCGAGCCCGTACATGTACTACTTCCACCTCGCCAAGCCGGACGGCGCCGAGTTTGCGGTGGTGGGCTCCAGCCCCGAGACCCTCGTGAAGGTGGACGACGGCCACGTCACGACCTACCCGATCGCCGGCTCCCGGCCGCGTGGCGCCCACCCCGAGGAGGACGCCGAGCTGAGCGAGGAGCTGCTCGCCGACCCCAAGGAGCGGGCCGAGCACATCATGCTGGTCGACCTGTCCCGTAACGACATGGTCAAGGTGTGCGAGCCCACCAGCGTCGAGGTGGTCGAGTTCATGCAGGTGCGGCGGTTCAGCCACATCATGCACATGTGCTCGACCGTGGTCGGCAGGCTCCGGTCGGGCCGCGGTGCCCTGGACGCACTGCGCGCGACCTTCCCGGCGGGCACGCTGTCGGGCGCACCGAAGCCGCGGGCGATCGCCCTGATCGACCAGCTGGAGCCCGCTTCGCGCGGCATCTACGGCGGGGTGTGCGGCTACTTCGACTTCGGCGGCAACATGGACATGGCGATCGCCATCCGCACCGCCTACATCGCGGACGGCCGCGCCAGCGTGCAGGCGGGCGGCGGCATCGTCGCCGACTCGGTCCCCGCGCTGGAGTACGCCGAGTCGCGCAACAAGGCCGCGGCGGCGGTCCGGGCCATCCAGCTCGCGTCCCGTCTGACGCCGCTGCGCACGGCCGGGGGCGACAGGTGACCCGGACCCGCACCGTCCTCGCGCTGCTCGTGCTGGGCGCGCTGACGTTCGGCACAGGGTCGCCCACCTGGGTGACCACCACGGTGGCCACCGCCCTGCAGCCCGAGGTCGCGGTCGCCGCGTCGGGCACCTCGGCGGCGCCCGGCGTCGGCGCCGGGGCGCTCGTGCTCCTGGCCGCCGGCATCGCGTGCGCGCTCACCGGACGGGTGGCCCGCTACGTGGCGCTCGCGGTCGCGGCGGCGGCCGGGGTTCTGGTGGTGGCGAGCACGCTCGTCGTCGTCGGCGACCCGACGCCCGCCGCGACCGCTGCCGCCTCCGCCACGAGCGGCGTCACCGAGCTCACCTCGCCTGTCGTGCTGACCGCGTGGCCGTGGGCCGCCGTCGTCACCGGCGCCCTGACCGTCGTCGTCGCCGTCTGGGGCGCGGTCGCGGCACGGGGCTGGGTGGCCACGTCGGGTCGCCACGAGCGCGCGGACGCCGCCGACGGCGCGGGCACGACGGCCACCGGATCGTCCGACGCCGCCCCCGCCGGCCCGGCCTCCACCGGCCCGGCCTCGACCCGCCAGGCCTCCGCCGGTCGGACCCCCGCCACCGCCCCTGCCGACGGCGAGAACACCGGCACCGTCGTCGACGACGACGGCCAGATCGACCCGCATGACGCCTGGGACGCCCTGTCCCGTGGTGACGACCCGACGGGCCATTGACCTGACCTGGAGCGGTTAGGCTGAGCGCGTACCGCACGACACGAAAGGCACCAAGCTGCGATGACCGAGAACAAGTCCGAGATCGCCTACCTGCCGCCGGGCGTCCCGCCCACCAACCACGGCCACACGGTCGCCGCGTGGGTGACGATGGCCGGCATCACGCTCGGCACGCTGATCGCCGCGTGGGGTGTCGTCGTGGCGCAGTCGTCGTCGGCGTGGCTGGTGATCTTCCTGCTCGGCTTCGTCGTGATCGCCGCGGCGCTGATCGTCGGCCTCGTGCTGCGCAACCTCGGTATGGGCCAGAAGAAGGTCCAGCGGTAGGTCCACGATGACCGAGCTCGCGATGGCCGCACGGCCCGCACCGTACCCCCGCAACAGCCTGGGGGTCTGGTCGCTCGTGCTGGGCATCGTGTCGGTGGTGCTGGCGCTGGGAGCCGTCACCGGTATCCCCGCCATCATCATCGGCAACCAGGGCCGCCGCGCCGTGCGCGACGGGGAGGCCGACAACGAGGGCGTGGCGCTGACGGGCGTCGTGCTCGGGTGGATCTCGCTGGCGATCCTGGCCGGGGTGCTCGTCCTGCTGATCGTCCGTTTCCTGGCGGGTGGGACCGATTCCTGAGGCAGCCGCCCGCACCGTCGCCACGTCGGCGCGCTCGGCCTCGGCGCTCCGTGCGCCGCTGCTGACCGGCGCCGCGGTCGCCGCGGCCACGGTCCTGGTCGCCGTCCGCGACCCGCACGTGCGTGGTTCCTACGGGCTCTGCCCGATGCTGGAGCTCGTCGGTCTGGCCTGCCCGCTGTGCGGGGGCCTGCGCGCCACGCACGACCTGGCGCACCTCGACCTGGTGGGCGCGTGGTCGGCGAACGCACTGTGGACCGTGACGGCACCCGTCGTGGTGGTCCTGTGGCTGAGCTGGCTCGTCTCCGCGGCCCGCGGCCGCCCCGTCCGGGGCCTGTCCGGCACCGCGGGCTGGGTCACGCTCGGCGTCGCGCTGGCGTTCTTCGTGGTGCGCAACCTCCCGGGGCTCCAGCCGTACCTGACGCCCTGGCTCTGACCTGCCTTGCGATCCGGGGAGGCCGCCCGTACCGCATCCCGCCCGGGATCTGACGGAACGTCGTCTCACGGTCCGGGAGTGGTCAGGACCACACCGCCGGTCCGCCTACGATGGCCACGGGGCGTACGCCCCGAGCACGACGCCGGCAGGCAGCAGAGGCGTATGACGAGGGCAGAGCAAAGGCCACGGGGAGGCTCATTACATGTCGGTCCTGGAGGACATCGTCGCGGGGGTTCGTGAGGACCTCGCGGAGCGTGAGGCACGCGTGCCTCTCGACGCGCTCAAGGAGCGCGCCACCGCGGTCCCCGGGGCCCTCGAGTGCCTCGGCCGCCTCAAGCAGGCGGACGCCCTGTCGGTGATCGCCGAGGTCAAGCGCTCGAGCCCGAGCAAGGGCTCGCTGGCTCAGATCGACGACCCGGCCGCGCTCGCCGTCGAGTACGAGTCCGGCGGCGCGTCGGCGATCTCCGTGCTCACCGAGCAGCGCCGGTTCAACGGCTCGCTCGCCGACCTGGACGCGGTACGGGGCCGGGTGGACGTCCCCGTGCTCCGCAAGGACTTCATCGTCACGCCGTACCAGGTGTGGGAGGCGCGGGCGCACGGGGCGGACCTGGTGCTCATCATCGTGGCCGCCCTGGAGCAGACGGTCCTCGAGTCGCTCGTCGAGCGGGTGCACTCGCTCGGCATGACCGCCCTGGTGGAGGCGCACAACCTCGAGGAGGTCCGGCGCGCCGTCGACGCCGGGGCCCGCGTGGTGGGCGTGAACGCGCGTAACCTGAAGACTCTGGAGCTCGACCGGGGCCTGTTCCGCAGCCTCGCCGAGTACATCCCGGACGACGTGATCAAGATCGCGGAGTCCGGTATCCGTGGACCGCACGACGTGATGGAGATGGCCCGCGCCGGCGCCGACGGCGTCCTGGTGGGCGAGGCGCTCGTGACCGACCGCACCCCGCGTGCCTCGGTCGCCGACCTCGTCGCGGCGGGCTCGCACCCGTCTCTGCGGTCCGTCCGCCCAGCTTGAAGGGATCCCAGGTGACAGACGTGAAGCTGTCCGACGTCTCCGGCCCGTACTTCGGCCAGTACGGTGGACGGTTCGTGCCCGAGGCGCTCATCGCCGCGCTCGACGAGCTGGACACCGAGTTCCGCAAGGCGGCCGACGACCCGGAGTTCGCCGCCGAGCTGCAGCGCCTGCACCGCGAGTACACGGGCCGCCCGAGCCCGCTGACCGAGGTGCCGCGCTTCGCGGAGCACGCCGGCGGCGCCGACGGTGACGTGCGCGTGTTCCTCAAGCGTGAGGACCTCAACCACACCGGTTCGCACAAGATCAACAACGTGCTGGGTCAGGCGCTGCTGGTCAAGCGCATGGGCAAGAAGCGCCTCATCGCCGAGACGGGGGCGGGCCAGCACGGTGTCGCCACCGCCACCGCGGCGGCCCTGATGGACCTCGAGTGCGTGGTCTACATGGGCGAGGAGGACACGCGGCGACAGGCACTGAACGTCGCGCGCATGCGCCTGCTCGGCGCCGAGGTGGTACCGGTGAAGATCGGCTCGCGCACCCTCAAGGACGCGATCAACGAGGCGCTGCGCGACTGGGTCGCCAACGTCGAGACCACCCACTACCTCCTGGGCACCGTCACCGGCCCGCACCCGTTCCCCGAGATGGTGCGCCAGTTCCACCGCATCATCGGCGAGGAGGCGCGCGAGCAGATGCTGGAGCGCACCGGCCGCCTGCCCGACGTCGTCGCGGCGTGCGTGGGCGGCGGGTCCAACGCGCTCGGCATCTTCAACGCGTTCCTCGACGACAAGGACGTGGAGCTGCGAGGCTTCGAGGCCGGCGGCGAGGGCATCGAGTCGGGTCGGCACGCCGCACGGTTCAGCGGCGGCGCGCTGGGCGTGCTGCACGGCGCGCGCTCGTACCTGCTCCAGGACGACGACGGCCAGACCCTCCCCAGCCACTCGGTGTCGGCGGGCCTGGACTACCCCAGCGTCGGCCCGGCGCACGCCTGGCTGCACGATCTGGGGCGGGCCACCTACGAGCCCGTGACCGACGACGAGGCCATGGAGGCCTTCCGCGTGCTGTGCCGCACGGAGGGCATCATCCCGGCCATCGAGTCGGCGCACGCGCTCGCGGGCGCGATCCGTGTCGGCCGGGCGGCGGTCGCCGAGGGGCGCACCGAGCCCCTGATGATCCTGGTGAACCTCTCGGGTCGCGGGGACAAGGACGTGGCGACGGCCGCGCGCTGGTTCGGGCTGCTGGAGCCGGGCGCGGCGTCGGAAGAGCTGGAGCGGCAGGAGGGCCGGGGATGAGCACCGTGACAGAGCCGGCCACCGGGCCGCAGACGGGTTCGAGCACGGGCGACCTGGTCGCGCGTCTGCGTGAGCAGGAGAACCGGCCCGCGCTGGTGGGCTACCTGCCGGTGGGCTTCCCGACCGTCGACCGGTCGATCGAGGCCCTCAAGACGTTGATCGACCACGGCACCGACATCATCGAGCTCGGCGTCCCGTACACGGACCCCGTCCTCGACGGTCCCGTGATCCAGGCCGCGGCGCAGGGCGCGCTCGAGGCGGGTGCGCGCGTGAGCGACGTCTTTCGCGTGGTGCGTGAGCTGACCGAGTACGCGCCGCACGTGCCCGTGCTGGTCATGACCTACTGGAACCCGGTGCTCAAGTACGGGGCGGACGCGTTCGCGCGGGATCTGGCCGCGGCGGGCGGCGCGGGCCTGATCACGCCCGACCTCATCCCGGACGAGGGCTCGGACTGGATCGCGGCGAGCGAGGCGCACGGACTGGACCGCGTGTTCCTGGTCGCGCCGAGCTCGACGACCGAGCGGCTGCGGCTGACGGTCGCCGCCACGCGCGGGTTCGTCTACGCCGCCTCGTTGATGGGCGTGACCGGGGTGCGCAACCAGGTGGGCACGCGCGCCGAGCAGCTCGTCGCCGACACCCGCGCCGCGGGTGCGACCAACGTCTGCGTGGGTCTGGGCGTCTCCACGGGCGTGCAGGCGGCCGAGGTCGGGCGCTTCGCCGACGGCGTCATCGTCGGCTCCGCCCTGGTCCGTCCGCTGCTGTCGGACGGTCCGCTGACCGACGACGAGTGGGCCGCCCGTCTCACGAATCTGGCCGAGGTGACGGAGGACCTCGCCGCCGGGGTACGGTCGGCGCGCGCTACCGCGCCCACCGACACCCCTGACGCCGCACCCGTCGGCGCGACCACCTCCGGAGAGGCACCGTGACGCTGCTGACCGCACTGCCGGCGGCTCTGCACCTGGAGCTGACCGCTGTGCTGCCGGCTTCCGCGGCGACCGGGATACCCAGCCCGCCCGAGCACACCTGGTACCTGGGCATCTTTCCGCTGCGGGCCTACGCGTTGGCGATCCTCGCCGGGATCGTCGTCGCCCTCTGGCTCACGGCCAGGCGGTGGAAGGCGCGCGGGGGCAATCCCGAGGACGTCCTGGAGATCGCGTTCTGGGCGGTGCCGTTCGGCATCGTCGGCGGCCGGATCTATCACGTGCTGTCGTCGCCGGACAGGTACTTCGGCGAGGACTTCGCGGGTGGGGGCGACCCGGTCTCGGCGCTCTACGTGTGGGAGGGCGGCCTCGGCATCTGGGGCGCGGTCGCGCTGGGCGCCGCCGGGGCCTGGATCGGCTGCCGCCGCCTGGGCGTCCGGTTCACGTCCTTCGCCGACGCCGTGGCACCCGGTCTGCTGGTGGCGCAGGCCGTCGGCCGGCTCGGCAACTGGTTCAACCAGGAGCTGTACGGGCGGCCCACCGAGCTGCCCTGGGGGTTGCACATCGACGCCGAGTACCTGGTGACGAACCCGGCGACCGGCGTGGCGTATCCCGAGGGAACCCTGTTCCACCCGACGTTCCTGTACGAGCTCGTGTGGACCCTCGCAATGGCCGGGGTTCTGCTGTTCCTCGACCGTCGGTTCAAGTTGGGTCATGGGCGGGTATTCTGGGCGTACGTCCTGCTCTACACTCTCGGACGGGTCTGGATCGAGATGCTCCGCATCGACGATGCGGAGCTGGTGCTGGGGCTCCGCCTCAACGTCTGGACCTCGGTGGTCCTGGGCCTCGCGGCCCTGGTGGTCTCGGTAGTCCTGGCTCGTCGGTTCCCCACCAGGGAAGAGTCGGTGCTACTACGGCCCGAGGACGAACCTGAGCCGGACCCAGGAAGTGCAGTGACTGGCGCGGCAGCCGCCGAGCCTGAGGTAAGCAAGACAGCAGCAGTGGAGGGGTCCGACGCGGACACCTCCGCGCGCACCTGAGGGGCACGCCCGCCGGGACCACCGGACGACGAGCCCCCTGACCGACCGGGCCGCCGTCGTCCCGGACCATCGCAAGGAACTGCGCCCGGCCACGGCCGGGTGCCTGTGAGGACCCATGACCAAGCCGTTGCCGACACAGAGGGTTGGGCTGCCCACGCAGACGATGGATGGCGGCCTGTACGACCCCGCGGCCGAGCATGACGCGTGCGGCGTCGCCTTCGTGGCGACCCTGCGCGGCACGCCCGGACGCGACATCGTCGATGCCGGACTGACCGCGCTGCTGAACCTCGACCACCGCGGTGCGGTGGGAGCCGAGGAGGACAGCGGCGACGGTGCCGGGATCCTGACCCAGATCCCCGACGCGTTCATCCGCGACGTCGTGGGCGTCGACCTGCCGCCCGCGGGGGAGTACGCGATCGGTACGGCGTTCCTGCCCACCGACGACGCCGAGCGCGAGGCCATGGAGCGCCGCGTGGAGGCGCTTGCCGCCGAGGAGAAGCTCGACGTGCTGGCGTGGCGCGACGTCCCGGTCGACGCCGGGATCGTGGGCCCCACCGCGCGCGCCTCGATGCCGGTCTTCCGGCAGATCGTCGTGGCGGACCCGTCGCGCGGCCTGGCGGGGATCGACCTCGACCGGCGCACGTACCGCCTGCGCAAGCGCGCCGAGAACGAGGTCGGGCTGTACTTCGCCTCGCTCAGCGCCCGCACCCTGACGTACAAGGGCATGCTGACCACGGCGCAGCTGGAGCCGTTCTTCCCGGACCTGTCCGACCCGCGGTACGCCACGGAGCTGGCGCTGGTCCACTCGCGGTTCTCCACCAACACGTTCCCGTCGTGGCCGCTGGCCCAGCCGTTCCGGCTGCTGGCCCACAACGGTGAGATCAACACCGTGCGCGGCAACCGCAACTGGGTCGCGGCGCGCGAGGGCACCATGGAGTCCGAGCTGCTCGGCGACCTCAAGGCGCTGCAGCCGGTGTGCTCACCGGGCGCGAGCGACTCGGCGAGCTTCGACGAGGTGCTCGAGCTGCTGCACCTCAGCGGCCGTTCCCTGCCGCACTCGGTGCTGATGATGGTGCCGGAGGCCTGGGAGAACAACCCGGGCATGGACCCCGCCCTGCGGGCGTTCTACGAGTACAACGCCAACCTCATCGAGCCGTGGGACGGCCCCGCCTCCCTCACGTTCACCGACGGCACGCTGATCGGCGCAGTGCTGGACCGCAACGGCCTGCGCCCGGGCCGCTGGTGGGTCACCGAGGACGGACTGGTCGTGCTGGCCTCCGAGGCCGGCGTGCTCGACCTCGACCCCGCAACCGTGGTGCGCAAGGGCCGCCTCGAGCCCGGCAAGATGTTCCTCGTGGACACCGGCTCCGGCCGGATCGTCGAGGACGAGGAGGTCAAGTCCGGCCTCGCGTCGATGCACCCGTACGGCGACTGGATCCGCGAGCACTCGGTGCGCCTGGAGGACCTGCCGGACCGGGAGCACGTGGCTCACAGCCCGGCGTCGGTCCGCCGGCGCCAGCGAGCCTTCGGGTACACCGAGGAAGAGCTCAAGATCATCCTGTCGCCCATGGCGACCACTGGTGGCGAGCCGCTCGGTGCCATGGGCTCCGACACGCCCGTCGCGGTGCTCTCGCAGCGTCCCCGGCTGTTGTTCGACTACTTCACGCAGATGTTCGCGCAGGTGACCAACCCGCCGCTGGACGCGATCCGCGAGGAGCTGGTCACCGCGATCGGCAGCGCCATCGGGCCCGAGCCCAACCTGCTGGCGGACATCCCGGAGCACGCGCGCAAGCTCGTGCTCGGCTTCCCGGTGCTGGACAACGACCAGCTCGCCAAGGTCGTGCACGTCGAGCGTGACCGCGAGCTGGAGGGCCTGTTCCACGCCGAGACCATCCAGGGCCTGTACGAGGTCTCGGGCGGTGGCGCGGCGCTGCTGGCCCGGCTCGAGGCGATCTTCGCCGACGTCGACAGGTACGTGGAGGAGGGCGCGAGCTTCCTCGTGCTCTCGGACCGGGACGCCAACTCCGAGCTGGCGCCCATCCCGTCGCTGCTCCTGACGAGCGCCGTGCACCACCACCTGGTGCGCAAGCACACCCGTAACCGGGTCTCGCTGGTGGTCGAGGCCGGCGACGTGCGCGAGGTGCACCACGTCGCACTGCTGATCGGCTACGGCGCGGCCGCGGTGAACCCGTACCTCGCCATGGAGACGGTCGAGGACCTGGCCCGCCGCGGCTACCTGGACGTCACGCCCGAGAAGGCGGTCGCCAACCTGATCAAGGGGCTCGGCAAGGGTGTGCTCAAGGTGATGTCCAAGATGGGCATCTCCACGATCATGTCGTACCGCGGCGCCCAGATCTTCGAGGCCATCGGCCTGTCCCACGATCTGGTCGAGGACTACTTCACCGGCACCACGTCGCGGCTCGGCGGCATCGGCCTGGACGTCATCGCGGCCGAGGTCGCGGCCCGGCACGCCGAGGCCTACCCGCCATCGGGCAACAAGAAGCCGGGCGAGCGCCTCACCACGGGCGGCGAGTACCAGTGGCGGCGTGACGGCGAGGACCACCTGTTCGACCCCGAGACGGTGTTCCGCCTGCAGCACGCCACGCGCTCCGGCCGGATGGACATCTTCCGGCAGTACACGCGGCGCGTGGACGAGCAGTCCAACCGCCTCATGACGCTGCGCGGCCTGCTGCGCTTCAGCCCCGACCGGGAGCCCGTGCCGATCGACGAGGTCCAGCCGGTCAGCGAGATCGTCAAGCTGTTCAACACGGGCGCCATGTCGTACGGCTCCATCTCGGCCGAGGCGCACGAGACGCTCGCGATCGCGATGAACCGCCTCGGCGGCCGGTCCAACTCGGGCGAGGGCGGCGAGGACTCCGCGCGCCTGTACGACGACGAGCGGCGCTCGCGCGTCAAGCAGATCGCGTCGGGCCGGTTCGGCGTGACCTCGGAGTACCTGACGCAGGCCACCGACATCCAGCTCAAGCTCGCCCAGGGCGCCAAGCCCGGCGAGGGCGGCCAGCTGCCCGGGAACAAGGTGTACCCGTGGGTCGCCCAGACCCGGCACTCGACGCCGGGCGTGGGCCTCATCTCCCCGCCGCCGCACCACGACATCTACTCGATCGAGGACCTCGCCCAGCTGATCCACGACGCGAAGAACGCCAACCCGGCGGCGCGCGTGCACGTGAAGCTGGTCAGCGAGTTCGGCGTCGGCACGGTGGCGACGGGCGTCTCGAAGGCACACGCGGACGTCGTGCTGATCTCCGGGCACGACGGCGGCACGGGCGCGTCGCCGCTCACGTCGCTCAAGCACGCCGGCACGCCCTGGGAGATCGGCCTGGCCGAGACCCAGCAGACGCTGGTGCTCAACGACCTGCGCGACCGCATCGTCGTGCAGGTGGACGGGCAGATGAAGACGGGTCGCGACGTGATCGTCGCCGCGCTGCTCGGGGCGGAGGAGTTCGGCTTCGCGACCGCGCCGATGGTGGTCTCGGGCTGCGTCATGATGCGCGTCTGCCACCTGGACACGTGTCCCGTGGGTGTCGCCACGCAGAACCCCGAGCTGCGCAGCCGGTTCACCGGCAAGCCGGAGTTCGTCGTGAACTTCTTCGAGTTCATCGCGCAGGAGGTGCGTGAGCACCTCGCCGCGCTCGGCTTCCGCAGCCTCGAGGAGGCCGTCGGTCAGGTGCAGGTGCTCGACACGCGCAAGGCGGTCGACCACTGGAAGGCGCAGGGCCTGGACCTGACACCGGTGCTCGCCCGCCCGCAGCTCAAGGAGGGCTCGTCGCTGCGCCACACCACGGCGCAGGACCACGGCCTGTCCCGGGCCCTGGACAACCAGCTCATCGCGGCGGCCGCCCCGGCGCTCGAGCGAGGGGAGCCGGTGCGGATCGAGCTGCCGGTGCGGAACGTGAACCGCACGGTCGGCACGATGCTCGGCCACGAGGTGACCAAGCGGTACCGCGGCGAGGGTCTGCCCGACGACACGATCGACGTGACCCTCACCGGGTCGGCCGGTCAGTCGCTCGGCGCGTTCCTGCCCCGCGGTGTCACGCTGCGCCTGTTCGGCGACGCCAACGACTACGTGGGCAAGGGCCTGTCGGGCGGCCGCATCGCGGTGCGCCCGGACCGGGCGGCGGTGCTCGACGGCGCGAACGTCATCGCGGGCAACGTCATCGGCTACGGCGCCACGTCCGGCGAGGTCTTCCTGCGCGGTCGCGTGGGGGAGCGGTTCGGCGTGCGCAACTCCGGCGCCACCCTGGTGGCCGAGGGCGTGGGCGACCACGCCTGCGAGTACATGACGGGCGGCACGGTGCTGGTGCTGGGCCCCACGGGCCGCAACGTCGGCGCCGGCATGTCGGGTGGCACGGCCTACTTCCTGGACCTGCGGGTCTCGCGCGTGAACCAGACGGCGCTGGAGGCGGGCGAGCTCGCCGTCGGCGTCCTGGACGACGCCGACTGGGAGACCGTGCGCGGCCTGCTCGAACGGCATCAGGCCGAGACGGGTTCGGCCGTCGCGGCCGAGCTGCTCGCCGACCCCGAGGCGGCGCGCGGCCGGTTCAGCCGCCTGCTGCCGCCCGGCTGGGCGCGCGTGCGCCTGGCCCTCAGCGAGGCGGAGGCCGCAGGCGCCGACGTCTCGGGCAAGACCCAGTGGGACCCGTCCGTCTGGGACCAGATCATGGAGGTGGCACGTGGCTGACCCCAGAGGATTCCTCAAGGTCCGGGAGCGGGAGCTCCCGCCGAACCGTCCCGTCGAGGTGCGGCTGCGCGACTGGAAGGACACCCACGCGCACCGCCAGGAGGGGCAGCCCTTCCTCACGGAGCAGGCCGGCCGCTGCATGGACTGCGGCGTGCCGTTCTGCCACCAGGGCTGCCCGCTCGGCAACCTGATCCCGGACTGGAACGACCTGGTGTGGCGCGGCCAGTGGGCCGACGCGATCGACCGGCTGCACGCCACGAACAACTTCCCGGAGTTCACCGGCCGCGTGTGCCCCGCGCCGTGCGAGTCGTCGTGCGTGCTGAGCATCAACCAGCCTGCCGTGACGATCAAGAACGTCGAGGTCTCGATCATCGACGAAGCGTTCGCCCGTGGCCTGGTCACGCCACACGTGCCGGAGCGGCTCACGGGGTCCACCGTGGCCGTCGTCGGCTCGGGTCCCGCGGGCCTCGCGGCCGCCCAGCAGCTGACGCGCGCCGGCCACACCGTCGTCGTCTACGAGCGGGACGACGCCATCGGCGGTCTCCTGCGCTACGGCATCCCCGACTTCAAGCTCGAGAAGCTGCACATCGACCGCCGGCTGGCCCAGATGGAGGCCGAGGGCACTCGGTTCCGCCCCGGGGTCACGATCGGCACGGACATCAGCTGGGACGCGCTGCGTCGCCGGTTCGACGCCGTCGTCGTCGCCACGGGCGCGACGGTGCCGCGCGAGCTGTCGGTGCCGGGGCGGGACCTGGCCGGCATCCACTTCGCCATGGACTACCTGACGCCGGCCAACAAGGCCGTGGGCGCGGGCATCGAGGACGGCGTGCTCGAGGGCGCGCCGTCGGCGGCCGGCAAGCACGTCGTGATCATCGGCGGCGGCGACACCGGGTCCGACTGCCTCGGCACCGCGCTGCGCCAGGGCGCCGCGAGCGTGACCACGCTCGCGATCGGCAAGAAGCCTCCGCTGGAGCGGCCGGCGAACCAGCCGTGGCCCACCGACCCGATCCTGTTCGAGGTCTCGACCTCGCACGAGGAGGGTGGTGAGCGCTCGTACCTGGCCTCGACCGTGGAGTTCCTGGCCGATGCCGACGGCAACGTCCGTGCCCTCAAGGTCGCCGAGACCGCGTACCTGCCGGACGGGCGCCGTGCGCCGAAGCCGGGCACGGAGCGCGAGATCCCGGCCGACCTGGTACTCGTCGCGATGGGCTTCACGGGGCCCGAGACCGCGGTGCTGGAGGAGCAGACCGGCATCGAGATCACCGAGCGCGGTTTGGTTGCCCGCGGCGACGACTATGCTGCAAGCCTGCCCGGCGTCTTCGTCGCCGGCGACGCAGGCCGCGGTCAGTCCCTCATCGTGTGGGCCATCGCGGAAGGCCGCGCCGCGGCTGCCGCGGCCGACACCTACCTGCAGGGCAGCACCGAGCTGCCCGCCCCGGTGCGTCCTCGCACGTTCGCTCTGCGGTCGTGACCGGAGAACCCGTCCGGGAGTTGTACACCCCCACAGGGCGCCACGGCGCCCACCATGCCTAGGCTGGAGACATGCGCAGAGCCAAGATCGTGTGCACCATCGGACCCGCCACGGAGAGCCCGGAGAAACTCCGGGAACTCGTAGACGCCGGCATGAACGTGGCGCGGATCAACCGCAGCCACGGCGAGCAGGAGGCGCACGCGGCGGTCTACCGCAACGTACGAGAGGCCGCCGCGGCGGCCGGAAAGTCGGTCGCCGTCCTGGTCGACCTGCAAGGCCCCAAGATCCGGCTCGGCCGGTTCGCCGGGGACGAGAAGCACTTCCTCAACAAGGGTGACACCTTCACCATCACCACCGAGGACGTCCTCGGCACGCGTGAGCTGGTGTCGACCACCCACAAGGGCCTCGCGGGCGACGCGAAGGTCGGCGACCCGCTGCTGATCGACGACGGCAAGGTGCGCGTGCGCGTCACCGCCGTCGACGGACCGCGCGTCGTCACCGAGGTCGAGGTCCCCGGGCCCGTCTCGAACAACAAGGGCATCAACCTGCCCGGCGTCGCCGTGTCGGTCCCCGCGCTGTCCGACAAGGACGAGTCCGACCTGCGCTGGGCCCTCCAGCTCGGTGCCGACTTCATCGCGCTCTCGTTCGTGCGGTCCGCCAAGGACTACGAGGACGTGCGCCGCGTGATGGAGGAGGAGGGCCGCACGGTCCCCGTCATCGCCAAGATCGAGAAGCCGCAGGCCGTGGAGAACCTCAACGAGGTCATCGCCGCGTTCGACGGCGTCATGGTGGCACGCGGCGACCTCGCCGTGGAGATGCCGCTGGAGCAGGTGCCACTCGTGCAGAAGCGCATCGTCGAGATGGCGCGGCGCAACGCCAAGCCGGTCATCGTCGCCACGCAGGTGCTCGAGTCCATGACCACCTCGCCCACGCCGACCCGCGCCGAGGCCTCGGACTGCGCCAACGCGGTGCTCGACGGCGCCGACGCGGTGATGCTGTCCGGCGAGACCTCGGTGGGTGACTACCCGATCCTCACGGTCCAGACCATGGCCCGGATCATCGAGGCCACGGAGCAGGCGGGTCGCGAGCGCATCGCCCCTCTGGGCTCCACGCCGCACACGCGCGGTGGTGCCATCACGCGTGCCGCCGCCGAGATCGGTGAGACGCTGGGCGTCAAGTACCTGGTGACGTTCACGCAGTCAGGTGACTCGGCACGCCGTATGTCGCGGCTGCGCTCGTCGATCCCGCTGCTCGCCTTCACCCCGGAGCAGCACGTCGCCAACACGCTCGCACTGACCTGGGGCACCACGGAGTACCTGGTGCCGAAGGTCGAGAACGTCGACGCGATGGTCGACCAGGTGGACCTGACCCTGCAGGACCAGGGCCTGGCCGAGAAGGGCGACCTGGTGGTCGTCGTGGCGGGCGCGCCGGTCGGCGTCCCCGGCACGACCAACTCCATCCTGGTGCACCGCATCGGCTCGCACACCGACGGCCGTGGTACGGCCGATCGTGGCTGACGGCCGGTAAACCGGCCGTACCGGACAGGCCCGGACCCCCTCGCGGGAGTCCGGGCCTTCGTGCGTGGCGCCCCCGCGCGAAAGATGTCGCTATTGTTCCGGACGTGATCCGCACCTCCGTCCCCTGGGCCCGCATCGGTTTCGGCGTCCTCGTCGTGGTCTCGCTCGGGCTCGGCTGGTGGGGCCTCGCGCTCGACACCGGCCAGCTGCCGGGCCGCACCTGGTACGACGTCGTCTACCACGACCTTCAGCTCTTCGTGATGGGCGCCGACCCGGCGAGCGGGGGAGGTGAGCTCTCCTGGCAGCTCCAGGTGGCACGCTTCCTCGCTCCCGCCACGGCCGTCTACGCGGTCCTCGAGGCCGCCCGCGCACTGTTCACCGGCGAGATCCGGCGGTTCAGGGAGCGGCGCGCCCGGGGCCACGCCGTCGTCGTCGGGGAGACCGACGCCGCCGACACCGTCACCGCCGCGCTCGAGGCGGCGGGCCACCGTGTCCTGCGCACCCCGGACGCCGACGGCCTGAACGACGTCGGCCTCACGGGTGCGACCGTCCTGTACGCGTGCGGCGACGACACCACCGACGCGACGGCCAACGTGCTGACGGTGGCCGAGGCGGAGGCCGTGGTGCGCCGCGCGGGCCGCGGACCCGAGCGCCTGTACGCCCACGTCAGCGACCCCGACCTGGGCGTGGCGCTCCAGGCCCGGCACCTGAGCTGCGCCGAGCCGGGGGTCGACTTCTTCACGCTCGACGTGATCGCCGCGCAGGCGCTCGCGACGCGCGAGGTGCGGCGCATGGTGGACGCGCCGGGCGGGCCGGGCCCGCTCACCCGGGTGGCCGTGGTCGGCTCGGGCGAGTTCGCCAAGGCGCTCGTGGTGGGCCTGGCCCGGGAGTGGGAGCTCGCGGGCGACGGCGTGCGGCTGGCGGTCGATCTCATGGCCGACGACGCCCCGCAGGTGGCCGAGGCGCTCCGGTCCCGCTGGTCGCCCGTGGCCGAGAAGATCGAGCTGCGGGCCGCGCCGGGGCTCGGCACCGGCAGCCTCGGCCGGCCGGACGTGGTCTACGTCTGCCACGCCGACGACGCCATGTCCCTGCGGGTGGCCCTGACCACCACGAGGCTGTGGCACGGCGGCCCGGGGTCGCTCGTGCTCCTGCTCGACGGCCTGGCGGGGCTCACGGCGGCGTTCGGCACGGAGGCCTCGCGCGTGCTCGACAACCTCGACGGGCGCCTGCGGACGGTGACCGTGCGCGAGCTGCTCGCCGACGTCGAGCGTGAGGACGGCCGTGCGCACGCCGACATGTACGAGCGGATCGCGCGGTCCGTGCACCACGTGTACCTGCGCAACCAGCGCGAGCGCGGCGTGGAGTGGGGTGAGGTCCCCGCGATGGTGCGCTGGGAGGACCTCCCGGAGGACCTGCGGGCCTCCAACCGCGGCTGGGTGGTCGGGCTGCCGGCGCGGCTGGCGCGGATGGGTGCGACGATCGCGCCGCGCGACGGCGCTCTCGACGTCGTCTTCGAGGGGGAGGAGCTGGACCGGCTCGCCGAGGCCGAGCACGAGCTGTGGGAGTCGGTGCGGGTGGCCCAGGGCTGGCGCAGCGGTCCGGTCCGGGACGACGCCGCCAAGGTGCACCCGATGATCGGCGTGCCGTGGGCGGAGCTGCCCGTCGCGAACCAGGACAAGGACCGTGACGTGGTGCGGCTGCTGCCCGAGATCCTCGCGGAGTTCGGTCTCGAGGTGGTGCGGTACGAGACGAGCGAACCGCTGGGCGTCGCCGTCCACGCCTGATGTCGACGCTTGATCTGGTGTGCCGGGTGTGGGACTTGAACCCACACGCCCTCGCGGGCAGCGCTTTTTGAGAGCGCCGCGTCTGCCTGTTCCGCCAACCCGGCCTGCCGGGACGTGAAACATGTCCCGGCGGACATAGAACCACACCCCTGGTCCAGGCCCCAAGCCCACGTACGCGCGACGTAGGATGTACCCCGTGACCGACGAGAACACCGAGAAGCTTTCCCTGGATCTGCCCCCGCTGATCGACGCCGAGCCGGAGGCAGCTCCCGCGAACCCCTCGCGCCGCGCTGTCGTGGCGGAGGACGAGGCTCTGATCCGCATGGACGTGGTGGAGACCCTCCGCGAGGCGGGTTTCGACGTGGTGGGCGAGGCCGGCGACGGCGAGACCGCCGTCAACCTGGCCATCGAGCTCAAGCCCGACGTCGTGGTGATGGACGTCAAGATGCCCGAGCTGGACGGCATCTCGGCGGCCGAACGCATCGGCAAGGCCCACGCCGCCCCTGTGGTGCTGCTCACGGCGTTCTCGCAGACCGAGCTCGTGGAGCGCGCGCGTGACGCTGGCGCCATGGCGTACGTGGTCAAGCCGTTCACCCCGGCCGACCTGCTGCCCGCCGTCGAGATCGCGATCTCCCGCTACTCGCAGATCGGTGCGCTCGAGGCCGAGGTCGCCGACCTCACCGAACGCTTCGAGACCCGCAAGCGCGTGGACCGCGCCAAGGGCCTGCTGATGACCAAGATGGGCCTGTCGGAGCCTGAGTCGTTCCGCTGGATCCAGAAGACGTCGATGGACCGTCGCCTCACCATGCGCGAGGTCGCGGACGCCGTCATCGAGCAGGTAGGCGCCTGACACGAGCGGTGCTCCGGAGCGGGTGAAAAATGCGTCTGCATGTTTCCTGCCGGTCGGGTCAGGACTAGTGTCTGCGCTCAGCCGGCCCTCATGTCCGGAAGTCCCCGATCCCGGGAGGAGATGAACGTGCTCGAGATTCGCTGCGCGCGTGAGGACGACCTGCCTGCCGTCGCCGCGCTGGCCGCCGACGCCCGTGACGACTCACCCACGGGTGCCCAGCTGGGGGCCCAGGACACCGACCGCCTCCTGGAGCACCTGAGCGTGCTGCTCGCCGCAGGCGGGCAGGTGCTCGTGGCCGAGCACAACGGGCAGGTGGTCGGCGTGGTGCTCGGCAGGGTCGTCGCCGCCTATCTGTTCGCGCAGCACGCGAGCATGTATCTCGACATGCTGTTCGTCTCGCCGCGGGCCCGCCGCCACGGGGTGGGGCACGCCCTGCTCCGCGCGGCGGCCGACCTGGCGGCCGAGCACCAGTGTCACGACATCTACTCCGCGCCCGTACCCGGCAACCGCGGGGTGCAGCGCTTCCTCGCCCGGCTGGGGTTCGCCCCGGCGGCAGGGCACCGCGTGGCATCCGTCGCCGCGCTGCAGCGCCGCCTCGCCGGCGAGGCAGCGGCCCGCGACGCCGTGCACACCGGTCGCCGGTCACGGGTGGGCCTCGAGGACCTCATCGCCAGGCGTCGCAAGGCCCGCTCCGTCCTGGAGTCCGGGCCGATCGACATGCGGCCCGTCGGCGGCGGGGCGCCGTCCCGCCGCCGCCCGGTGAAGGCCGGCTGAACCGCCCTCCTAACCGAGGATCATGCAGGTGAGGCGCGACGTGCACACCCGCTTGCCGGCGTCGTCGGTGATGACGATCTCGTAGGACGCCGTGGTGCGGCCCAGGTGGATCGCGGTCGCCGTGCCGGTGACGTACCCGTCCCGCGCCCCACGGTGGTGCGTCGCGCTCACCTCGATGCCCACGGTCTTCTTGTCCGGCCCTGCGTGCGCCTGTGCCGCGAGCGAGCCCAGCGTCTCGGCGAGCACCACCGACGCGCCACCGTGCAGCAGTCCCGCGGGCTGGGTGTTGCCCTTCACCGGGATCCGTCCCACCGCGCGGTCCGGCCCGAGCTCCAGCAGCTCCATCTCCATGCGCTCGAACAGCGTGCCCGTCGTGTCCATGTCGCCGTACATGGCCCTCCAGTCGACGGCGGGGGTGGGCTCGGACGGTGTCGCGGAAGCGCTCGTGTCAGTCATGCGGGCTATGTTGTCAGGCGTGACCTCCACCGTGCCAAGCCGTACTCCGGGCAAGCCTGCTTCGGGCCGCCCCCGTCTCCTGCTGATCGATGGCCACTCCATGGCCTATCGGGCGTTCTACGCGCTGCCCGACACCCTCGCGACCAGTTCAGGCCAGATCACCAACGCCGTCTACGGCTTCACGTCGATGCTGACGAACCTGCTGCGCGACGAGCAGCCCACGCACCTGGGCGTGGCCTTCGACGCCGGCCGGGTCACCTTCCGCACCGAGCGCTTCCCCGCGTACAAGGGCACCCGGGACGCCACGCCCGACGCGTTCAAGGGTCAGGTCCCGCTCATCAAGGAGGTGCTCGACGCGCTGCGTGTGCCCTCGATCGAGCTCGCCGGCATCGAGGCCGACGACATCCTCGCGACGCTCGCCGTGCAGGCCCGGGCGGCGGGCATGGAGGTGCTCGTCTGCTCGGGGGACCGTGACACGCTCCAGCTCGTCAACGGCGACGTGACCGTGCTGTACCCGAAGAAGGGCGTGTCCGAGCTGGCGCGCATGGACCCGGAGGCGGTCGAGGCGAAGTATGGCGTGCCGCCCGAGCGGTACCCGGACCTCGCGGCGCTCGTCGGGGAGACCAGCGACAACCTGCCTGGTGTGCCCGGCGTGGGGCCCAAGACCGCCGCCAAGTGGATCACCGCGCACGGCGGTCTCGCGGCCCTGCTGGACGCCGCCGACGAGATCAAGGGCAAGGCAGGCGAGAGCCTGCGCACCCACCTCGAGCAGGTGCGGGTCAACCGCGAGCTCAACGCGCTCCTGACCGATGTCGAGCTGCCGCTCACCGTGGCAGATCTCGCCCTGGAGGGCTTCGACCGCGAGGCCGTGCACCTCGTCTCCGACACGCTGCAGTTCGGCCAGCTCCGCGACCGCCTGCTCGCTGTCGACCCGGCGGGTGCCGCCGAGGAGGAGACCCCCACGGGCACGGGCATCGAGCTCGACCTGACCGACGTCGCCCCGGGCGCCCTCGGTGCCTGGCTCGCCGCCCGCACGGCCGACGTGGGCGTCGAGGTGGCCGGCAAGGCCGTCGCGGGCGGCGGGGATGCCTGGGCCGTCGCCGTGGCCGAGCCCGCCGGCGAGGCCGCCTTCCTCGATCTCACGCAGCTCGGCCCCGACGACGAGAAGGCGCTCGCGGCCTGGCTCGCCGACCCGGGCGCGGCCAAGGTGCTGCACGGCGCGAAGGCTGCCGCCCACATGCTGGCCGCGCGGAGCATGGACCTCGCGGGCGTCACGTTCGACACCGAGCTCGCCGCCTACCTCTGCTACCCCGACCAGCGCGGCTACGACCTGGGCGACCTCGCGATGCGGCATCTCGGCCGGGAGCTCAAGGTCGCGGAGCCCGAGGGCGCGCAGGGTGCGCTGGACCTCTCGCTGGAGGGCGAGGCCGAGGGGCAGGCGGAGGCCGTGCGTGCGCACGGCGTGGCCGAGCTCGCGGCCGCCCTGAAGGGCGAGCTCGTGGACCGCGGCGCCCTGCACCTGCTGGACGACGTCGAGCTGCCGCTGTCGGGTGTGCTGGCACGCATGGAGCGCGTCGGCATCGCTGCCGACACCGACTACCTGACCGGCCTGGAGAAGCAGTTCGCGCAGGGTGTCGCCGACGCCGCGGCGGAGGCGTACGCCGTGATCGGCCGGGAGGTGAACCTCGGCAGCCCCAAGCAGCTGCAGGAGGTCCTGTTCGACCAGCTCGCCATGCCCAAGACCAAGAAGATCAAGACCGGGTACACCACCGACGCCGCGAGCCTCCAGGACCTGTACGTCAAGACGGAGCACCCGTTCCTCGCGCACCTGCTGGCGCACCGCGACGTGGCGCGTCTGCGCACCACGGTCGAGGGTCTGCTCCGGTCGGTGGCTCCGGACGGCCGGATCCACACGACGTTCCAGCAGACGATCGCGGCGACGGGCCGACTCAGCTCGACCGACCCGAACCTGCAGAACATCCCGATCCGCACGGAGGCGGGCCGGCAGATCCGCCGCGCGTTCCGGGTGGGCGAGGGCTACGAGTCGCTGCTGACCGCCGACTACAGTCAGATCGAGATGCGGATCATGGCCCACCTGTCGGGCGACGAGGGCCTCATCGCGGCGTTCAACTCGGGTGAGGACCTCCACCGGTACGTCGGTTCGCGGGTGTTCGAGGTCGAGCCCGCCGACGTGACCGCCGAGATGCGCTCCAAGATCAAGGCCATGTCGTACGGCCTGGCCTACGGCCTGAGCGCGTTCGGCCTGTCGCAGCAGCTGGGCATCGCCACGGGCGAGGCGCAGGCGCTCATGGACGACTACTTCGAGCGGTTCGGCGGCGTGCGCGACTACCTGTCGGGCGTGGTCGAGGAGGCCCGGGCCACGGGGTACACCGCGACGATCCTGGGCCGGCGCCGTTACCTGCCCGACCTCACGAGCGACAACCGGCAGCGCCGCCAGATGGCCGAGCGCATGGCGCTCAACGCGCCCATCCAGGGCAGCGCCGCCGACATCATCAAGCTCGCCATGCTCAAGGTGCAGCACGAGCTCGACGAGCAGGGGCTGCGCTCCCGCCTGCTGCTGCAGGTGCACGACGAGCTCGTGCTCGAGGTGGCGCCGGGGGAGCGGGACGCCGCCGAGCAGGTGCTGCGCAGCCAGATGGGTGCGGCCTTCGCCCTGGACGTGCCGCTCGACGTCTCGGTGGGTACGGGCAGCACCTGGCACGAGGCCGGCCACTGAGCCGGTGCCCGGCGCTAGGTGCCCGGCGCTAGGCACCAGGCACCAGCCGCCGGGTCGCGGACGCCGGCTCAGCCGGCGGCCGCGACGGCCTCGCGGACGGATGCGGCAAAGCCTGCCGCCGTGAACGCGGGGTCGGCCGAGTCGATGAACACCAGGTCGGCGATCGACCCGCTGGTACGCAGCGGCAGGATCTGCTGGTACTCGTCCGAGCGGTACCAGGCCTCGGCGGACTCGCGGTCCGGGAACTCCATGAGCACGGCCGAGCCCGGCCATGCCCCCTCGACGACCGTGGGGGCGCCCATGGCGAGCCAGCGCCCGCCGTAGGGCTGGATCGTCCGGTCGACGTTCTCGAGGTAGGTCAGGCCGTCCTCGCCCGGGACGTCGCCCGGGATACGCAGGTGGTTGATCAGATAGGTCGACATGGTGCCACTCTCCTTCGGTTAGATGATGGCCATAATCTAACTCTCGGACGCCCGGGTGGCAAGTTGGATGATGCGCGTAATGTATGAGTGTCGGCGAGAACACGGCGACCAGAGGTACAGCGGACGAGAATCACGGTGAGGGGCAGGGAGCATGGCGAAGTCGTCCCGCGCGGTCAGCGCGGAGCACAGGGACCAGGTGGTGGCCTCGACCTCGAGGCTCCTGCGGGAGCGTGGCGAGGCGGGGGTCCGGGTCCAGGACGCGATGGCCTCCGCGGGGCTCACGCACGGGGGCTTCTACAAGCACTTCGGGTCCAAGGACGACCTGGTGGGCGAGGCGGCCGGCGCTGCCTTCGGCGACGTGCTCGGCGTCGTCGCCCGCGTGGCCGACGACGCGACCGACCCGGCCGATGCCTGGCGGCGTCTCGCAGCGGAGTACCTCTCGGCCGAGCATCGCGCGGACGCCGGGGGAGGGTGCGCCAACGCCGCGCTGGCGGTGGACTCGGCCAGGGCGGACCCGGACAGCAGCCTGCGCTCGGCCGTCACCGACGGCGTGCACCGCACGGTCTCGGCCTTGACACGGCTCCGGGGTGGCGACGAGGCGGGGCAGCGGGAACGCGAGGAGTCGGTGCGTGCCCTCGCGGTCCTGGTGGGCTCGATGGTGCTCGCCCGGGCCACCGCGGGTGACCCGCTGTCCGACGAGCTGCTGGCGGTGGGCCGGGCGGTGGTCGAGGCGGACGCCTGACCGGGCGCGTTCAGCGCCCGGGCGTCTGGTCCCGGATCGTGACGAACACGGCGGTACCCGGTAGGTAGCGGCCGCGTTCCGGGCCCCACCCACCCCAGACCTGGTCGTTCCAGTCCGGCCACTCCGGCTCGACCAGGTCGACCAGGCGCAGGCCCGCCGCGGTGAGGTCGCGCACGTGGTCGCCGACGGTGCGGTGGTACTCGGCGTACAGCACGCGCCCCGCGGCGTCGGACTCGACGTAGGGGCGGCGGTCGAAGTAGGAGCGGTTCGCCGTCAGCCCGGTTCGGGTCGGGTCGTCCGGGAACGCCCACCGCAGCGGGTGCGTCACGGAGAACACCCAGCGGCCGTCCGGGCGCAGCACACGCGCCACCTCGCGGTGCACCGGCACGGCATCGGGCACGAAGGGGAGGGCGCCGAACGAGGTGAACACCACGTCGAACGAACCGTCCGCGAACGGGAGCGCCCGTGCGTCCGCCTGCACGCGCGGCACCGTCACGCCGGTCGCGGCGTCCAGGCGTGCCGCGCCCGCCAGCATGCCGGCCGAGTAGTCGGTGGCCACGGCCCGTGCCCCGCGCGTCGCGAGCCAGCGCGAGCAGTGCGCGGCACCGGCCCCCACCTCCAGCACGTCCTTGCCGGCGACGTCGCCCAGCAGGCCCGCCTCCGCCTCGGTCAGGCCCTCGGGCCCCCAGCGGAACCCGGCGTCGCCGAGGAAGTCGCGGTGCTCGTCGAGGTACTCGCCGGCGTTGGCGTCCCACCATGTGCGGGCGGCCCCGCCGTCATCGGGAGACTCGCGGTAGCCGAAGGAGACTGCCTGGTCGTCGTTCACGGAGCAATCATCGCGCCTCTGCCCGGGCTATGGGTCGCCGCAACGGCGTCTATGAGTCGTCCCCGATTACCACAGTCGGGGCCATAACGAAAGGGTCACGATTGGATCCCGGTCAGGGGAGCGAAATACGCAGGCAACGAGAACGCTCCTAAGGTCAGGCGCAAACGTCTGCGCGTCGTCGTGTCCGAACCCGGGCCCGCCGGTGCGCTCGAGGAAGGAGAGTGCCATGCGTCGACGCGCTACGCGCCTTGCGGGCGGCGTCACCCTGGTGACTGCACTCGCAGTGGCTCTGAGTGGATGTGTCGCGAGCGAGCGGGACCCCGAGGGCAGCGGGAGCGGGGGCAGCGACGGTACGTTCGTGTTCGCCGGCTCTGCGGAGCCGAGCTCGCTCGACCCCGCGTTCGCCAGCGACGGCGAGACGTTCCGGGTCGCCCGTCAGATCTTCGAAGGGCTGGTCGGTGTCGAGCCGGGCACGGCCGACCCCGCTCCGCTGCTCGCGGAGAGCTGGGACGTCAGCGAGGACGGGCTGGAGTACACGTTCCACCTCAAGGAGGGCGTGAAGTTCCACGACGACACGGACTTCGACGCCGAGGCCGTGTGCGCCAACTTCGACCGCTGGCACGACTGGACCGGTCTGGCCGCGCACGAGAACCTCTCGTACTACTACAAGGCGGTCTTCGGCGGCACCGGTGCCGACAGCCTGTACGACTCGTGCGAGGCGTCCGACGCCGCGACCGCCGTCATCACGCTGAACACGCCGATCCCGGAGCTGGTGCCGGCGCTCTCGCTGCCGTCGTTCGCCATGCAGTCGCCCACGGCGCTCGAGGAGTTCGGCGCGGACGACGTGCAGGGCACCGCGGACGCTCCCAAGCTGACGGAGTACGGCAAGGAGCACCCGGTCGGTACCGGCCCGTACGAGTTCAAGGAGTGGAAGAGCGGCGAGAGTGTCACGCTGACCGCCAGCGACTCCTACTGGGGCGAGATCGCTGACGTCAAGACCATCGTCTTCACGGTGATCTCCGACGGCACCGCGCGCCGCCAGGCCCTCGAGGCCGGCGACATCGACGGCTACGACCTGGTCGCGCCCGCCGACGTCGACGCGCTCAAGGAGGCCGGCTACACGATCCTCGACCGCGACGCGTTCAACATCCTGTACCTGGGCATGAACCAGGCGCAGAAGCCGCTGGACGACATCAAGGTCCGTCAGGCGATCGCGTACGCGATCGACAAGGAGGGCCTGGTCCAGGCCGCGCTGCCCGAGGGCACCAGCCCCGCCACGCAGTTCGTGCCCGAGATCGTCACCGGCTTCAGCGAGGACGTGACCACGTACGAGCACGACCCCGAGAAGGCGAAGGCGCTCCTCAAGGAGGCCGGGCAGGAGAACCTCGAGATCGAGTTCAACTACCCGACCGAGGTCTCGCGTCCGTACATGCCGGACGCCGCGGCGATCTACGAGGCCATCTCGGCCGACCTCGAGGAGGTCGGCATCACGACGAAGGCGACGCCGGAGCCGTGGAGCCCCACGTACATCGACACCATCCAGGGTGGCGAGAACCACGGGCTGCACCTGCTGGGCTGGACGGGTGACTACAACGACACCTACAACTTCATCGGCACCTTCTTCGGTGCCAAGTCGCTGGAGTGGGGCTTCGACGACCCGGACGTGTTCAAGGCGATCAAGGACGCCCGGAACGCTCCGCTCGAGGAGCAGGAGGCGGCCTACATGCACGCCAACGAGGTGATCATGGACGCGCTTCCCGGCGTGCCGCTGGCCAGCCCGGTGCCGTCGCTCGTCGTCGCGCCCGGCGTCGAGGGCTACCCGATCTCGCCGGTGCAGGACGAGGTGTACAACGGCATCACCCTCGGTGAGGGCGAGTAAGGTTCCCTCCCGAACGTCCAGGGTGTCCCACGCCCTGGCGTGAAGTACCTCAGGTCGGGGCGCGGCGCCTGCCGCGCCCCGACCGCTGCCCGGAGTCACCGCGCGCGAGCCCACGAGCCCGCCACCGGGTGACCGATGAACGTCAAGTCTGTCGAGGAACGATGCTCCGACTGATTGTGCAGCGGCTGCTGCTCCTGATACCCCTCCTGCTGGGGTTGTCGATCCTGCTGTTCGGCTGGGTGCGCGCCCTGCCGGGCGGGCCCGTCCAGGCCATGCTCGGTGAGCGGTACACCCCGGAGGCGGCAGCGGCGATCGAGGCCGAGATGGGCCTGGACCAGCCGCTCCCTGTCCAGTACGGCAAGTACCTGCTCCGGCTCCTGCAGGGCGACTTCGGCGTCTCCCTGCAGAGCGGCCGCCCCGTGCTGGACGAGTTCCTCACCCGGTTCCCCGCCACCATCGAGCTCACGATCGTCGCGCTGGTCTTCGCGATCGGCATCGGCATCCCGCTCGGCTACGTCGCGGCCCGCCGGGCCGGCTCGGTGATCGACCACTCGGCCGTCGTGGTCTCCCTGATCGGCGTGACCGTGCCGGTGTTCTTCCTGGCGTTCATCCTCAAGTACATCTTCGCGGTCGAGCTGGGCTGGTTCCCGACGACCGGCCGGCTGAGCGCGACGATGGTCGCCACGCATCCCACGAACTTCTACGTCCTGGACGGTCTGCTCACCGCGGAGTGGGACGCCGCCTGGGACGCCCTGGTGCACCTGATCCTGCCGGGCATCGCGCTCGGCACCATCCCGCTCGCGATCGTCGCCCGCATGACCCGCGCCGCGGTGTCCGAGGTGCAGAACGCCGACTACGTCCGCACCGCCCGGGCCAAGGGCATCAAGCCGGCCCGGCTGCGTGGCGACCACATCCTGAAGAACTCCATGCTGCCGGTGGTCACCACCATCGGCCTGCAGGTGGGCCTGCTGCTCAGCGGCGCGGTGCTCACCGAGACCGTGTTCGCGTTCAGTGGCATCGGCAGCTTCCTGGCTGACTCGGTGTTCAGCGCGGACTACCCGGTGATGCAGGGCTTCATCCTGCTCATCGCCGTGGTCTACGCCCTCGTGAACCTGATCGTCGACGTGTCGTACGGGCTGATCGACCCGCGGCTGAGGAGGCAGCAGTGAGTGCCAACGAGCTTCCCCTGACCGGCGGTCCTGCCGCCGAGCCGCTCCACGCGAGCATCCACGGTGACGGACCGGCCGGGGCCGACCACGGCGGTGAGGGTGTCTGGGCGCGCGCCTGGCGCACCCTGCGCAAGAACCCCGTCGCCATCATCGGCGGCGTGATCGTCGCGGCCTTCGTGCTGGTGGCCCTGCTGGCACCCGTGCTCGCGCCCTACGGCGGCAACGAGCTGCCGGGCCGCAACGACATCCGGCCCACCATGATCCCCGGCCCGTCGGCCGAGTACCCGCTCGGCCTGGACCGCTACGGCGGCGACGTGCTGAGCAAGCTGATCTGGGGCGCCCAGGCGTCGCTGCTGGTCGGCGTGCTGTCCACGCTGTTCGGACTGACGGGCGGCCTGCTGCTCGGTCTGCTGGCCGGCTGGTTCGGCAAGGCCGTCGACTTCGCGATCATGCGTCTGGTCGACCTCATGCTGTCCGTGCCGTCGCTGCTGCTGGCGGTGTCGATCGCGGCGATCGCCGGCCAGTCGTCCATGGCGGTGATCATCGCCATCGGTGTGGTGCAGATCCCGATCTTCGCCCGGCTGCTGCGCGGCTCCATGCTCGCGCAGAAGGGGCAGGACTACGTGCTCGCGGCGTCCGCGCTCGGCCTGACGCGCCGGTCGGTGACCATGAGCCACGTGCTGCCCAACAGCGTGGGCCCCGTCATCGTGCAGGCCACGCTGAGCCTGGCCACCGCGGTGATCGAGGCCGCGGCGCTGTCCTTCCTGGGCCTGGGTGGCGGCGAGCCGTCCACGGCGGAGTGGGGCCGCATGCTGACGGCCGCGCAGCAGGAGCTGGCGGTCGCACCGCGGCTGGCGATCCTGCCCGGTATCTGCATCGCCGTGACGGCCCTCGGCTTCACCCTCGTGGGCGAGAGCCTGCGCGAGGCCCTCGACCCCCGGAACAGGACCCGACGATGAGCGACACCCCCGTGAAGAACACCCCCGCCGCAGAGGCCGACGACGTCGTCCTGCGTGTCGAGGACCTGTCCGTCGACTTCCGCACGGAGAACGGCGCCGCGCGTGCCGTGGCGAACGCGAACCTGACCGTTCGGCGAGGCCAGACCGTGGCGATCGTGGGGGAGTCGGGTTCCGGCAAGACCACGCTCGCCATGGCCGTGCTGGGGCTGCTGGCGAGCAACGGCTCGGTGGCCGAGGGGCACATCTGGTTCAAGGGCGAGGACCTGGGTCACGTGACCCCGCAGCGCATGGCGCAGCTACGGGGTACCGAGCTCGGCCTGGTGCCGCAGGACCCGATGACCAACCTCGACCCGATCATGCGGATCGGCCGGCAGATCGACGAGGGTCTGATCGACAACGGCCTGCGGACCCGCCGGGACGCGCGTGACCGCACGGTCGAGCTGCTCGACGAGGTGGGCCTGCCGGACGCACGGCGGCGCGCCTCCCAGTACCCGCACGAGTTCTCCGGCGGCATGCGCCAGCGTGCCCTGATCGCCATGGGCCTGTCGGGGCGCCCGGCGCTGCTCGTGGCGGACGAGCCGACGTCGGCCCTCGACGTGACCGTGCAGCGGGGCATCCTCGACCAGCTCTCCGGGCTCACCGAGGAGCTGGGCACCGCGGTGCTGCTCATCACGCACGACCTGGGCCTCGCGGCCGAGCGCGCCGACGTCGTCGTGGTCATGTACCGGGGCGACATCGTCGAGCAGGGGCCGGCGCGCCAGGTGCTCACCGCGCCGCAGCACGAGTACACCAAGCGCCTCATGGCGGCGGCGCCGTCGCTCGCCTCGCGGCGCATCGAGATCGCGCGCGAGCGTGGCCTCGAGGAGGTGCTGGACGACGCCCTGCTCGCTCCCACCGAGGGCGCGGACAGCTCCGACGTGCTCGTCTCCGTCAAGGACGCGAGCAAGGTCTTCACCATTCGCGGCAACGGCCTGTTCTCCCGCAGCAAGGACTTCACGGCGGTGGACGGCGTGAGCCTCGACATCCCGCGCGGCTCCACCGTCGCGGTGGTGGGGGAGTCGGGCTCCGGCAAGTCCACCCTGGCCCGGATGATCCTCGACATCGAGAAGCCCACCTCGGGCTCCATCACGTTCGACGGCGGCCTCGTGGGCGCCGGCGGGCACAAGGAGCAGATCGCCTACCGGCGCCGTGTGCAGCCCGTGTTCCAGGACCCGTACTCGTCGCTCGACCCGCTGTACTCCGTGTACCGCGCGATCGAGGAGCCGCTGCGTGCCCACGGCTACGGCGACGCGGCCGCCCGCAGGGCCCGCGTGGAGGAGCTCGCCGAGCAGGTGGCTCTCAGCAAGGGCCAGCTGCAGCGGTTCCCCTCCGAGCTGTCCGGCGGCCAGCGGCAGCGCGTGGCCATCGCCCGTGCGCTCGCGCTGTCGCCCGAGCTCGTCGTGTGCGACGAGGCGGTCTCGGCGCTCGACGTCGTGGTCCAGGCGCAGATCCTGCAGCTGCTCGCCGGCCTGCAGGAGGAGCTCGGGCTCACGTACCTGTTCATCACGCACGACCTCGCCGTCGTGCGGCAGATCGCGGACCGCGTGCTGGTCATGCAGCAGGGGCGTGTGGTCGAGGAGGGGACCGTGGACACGGTCTTCGACTCGCCGGCCACCGACTACACCCGGGCGCTGCTCGACGCGATCCCGGGCAAGGACCTGGAGCTCGCGCTCTGAGGGCTGCGCCGCCCCGGTTCGCGTTGACCGGGGCGGCGCGGCGCCACTAGGATGACTGGCGGTGCCGTGCGCCTTCTGGCGCCTCTCGGTACCTCACGGGCGCCGCACACGTAGCGCTCAACCAGACCCTGTCCGTACTACGCCATGTCCGCATCGGAGCATCGAACTCAATGACCATCTCCACCCCTGCGAAGTCCGCCCCCCAGGTTGCCGTCAACGACATCGGCACCGAGGAGGACTTCCTTGCTGCCATCGACGCCACCATCAAGTACTTCAACGATGGTGACATCGTCGAAGGCACGATCGTCAAGGTGGACCGCGACGAGGTCCTTCTCGACATCGGCTACAAGACCGAGGGTGTCATCCCGTCCCGGGAGCTCTCGATCAAGCACGACGTCGACCCTGGCGAGGTTGTCGCCGTCGGTGACGCCGTCGAGGCCCTGGTCCTCCAGAAGGAGGACAAGGAAGGCCGTCTGATCCTGTCCAAGAAGCGCGCGCAGTACGAGCGCGCCTGGGGCACGATCGAGAAGATCAAGGAAGAGGACGGCGTCGTCACCGGCACCGTCATCGAGGTCGTCAAGGGTGGCCTCATCCTCGACATCGGCCTGCGCGGCTTCCTCCCCGCCTCCCTCGTGGAGATGCGTCGCGTCCGTGACCTCCAGCCGTACGTCGGCAAGGAGATCGAGGCCAAGATCATCGAGCTCGACAAGAACCGGAACAACGTCGTGCTGTCGCGCCGTGCCTGGCTCGAGCAGACGCAGTCCGAGGTGCGCTCGACCTTCCTGCAGACCCTGCAGAAGGGCCAGGTCCGCCCCGGTGTCGTCTCCTCGATCGTCAACTTCGGTGCGTTCGTGGACCTCGGCGGCGTCGACGGCCTCGTGCACGTCTCGGAGCTGTCCTGGAAGCACATCGACCACCCGTCCGAGGTCGTCGAGGTGGGCCAGGAGGTCACCGTCGAGGTGCTCGACGTCGACTTCGACCGCGAGCGTGTCTCGCTGTCGCTGAAGGCGACGCAGGAGGACCCGTGGCAGACCTTCGCCCGCACGCACGCCATCGGTCAGGTCGTGCCGGGTAAGGTCACCAAGCTCGTCCCGTTCGGTGCGTTCGTGCGCGTCGAGGACGGCATCGAGGGCCTGGTCCACATCTCGGAGCTGGCCGTGCGCCACGTCGAGCTGCCGGAGCAGGTCGTCACCGTCGGGGCCGAGGTGTTCGTCAAGGTCATCGACATCGACCTGGAGCGCCGCCGCATCTCGCTGTCGCTCAAGCAGGCCAACGAGGGTGTGGACCCGGAGTCCGAGGACTTCGACCCCGCTCTGTACGGCATGGCCGCCGAGTACGACGAGGCCGGGAACTACAAGTACCCGGACGGCTTCGACCCGGAGACCAACGAGTGGCTCGAGGGCTTCGAGGCACAGCGCGAGGCGTGGGAGGCGGAGTACGCCAAGGCGCACGAGCGCTGGACCGCGCACCGCAAGCAGGTTGCCGAGGCTCTGACCGCGGACACCGAGGCGACGACCGACGCCCCGGCCGCCGCGCCGGCCGGCGGCACCACCTACTCCTCGGCTCCGGTCGAGGAGGTCGGCGGCACGCTGGCCTCGGACGAGGCGCTCGCCGCGCTTCGCGAGAAGCTCACGGGTAACTGACCCGAGCTGTTCGACGGCCCGTCGCCCCTTCGGGGGCGGCGGGCCGTCGTCGTGCCCGGGCCGTGGCCCGTGCGGCCGCCGCGGGTTTTCGCCATCCGGTGCGCACTCCGGACCGGCGCCCCCGTCAACCCGCTGACCTGCGGCGTTGCGCGCCCGAACGGACCCAGCCGTATCACAGCCCTGCTGGTCAGGACCCGGCTGGTGCTGTTTGATGACTGCTCATGAGCCGACCCGGACCCGACGAGGCACGGGGCACGAGCCCTGCTGCCCTCCTCGAGCCCGAGCGCGAGATCGTGCCGTTCATGGGGCGCGGCCGTGAGCTGGCGGAGCTGCGTGCCTGGGCGCGCTCGCGGGAACCCGTGGCGCTGCGCCTGCTGTGCGGCCTCGGCGGTGTGGGCAAGACCCGGCTGGCCCTCGAGCTGGGCCGGCGCCTGCGCCGCACGGGCTGGACGGTGGTCCACGTGGCGCCCGGCCAGGAGAAGGCTGCGGTGGCGGCGGTCGCCGACGCGCGGCGTGCCCTGCTGGTGGTGGACGACGCCGGACTGCGGCGCGACCTGCCCGGGATGTTCGACGCCGTCGGCGCCACCCGGCGTCACGGGCGGCTGCGCATCCTGTGCATCGCACGCACCGGCGGGCAGTGGTGGCGGCGCGCGCGGTGGACCAGCCGCCTGTGGGCCGGGCGCACGCCCTCGGTCACCCAGACGGCGCTGGACCCGGCGCTCGACCGTAGCCTGGCCGTCGCGTTCGACCCCGCGCTCGGTCTCGAGGTCGAGCGCTCCGACGGCGGGCGGGTGTTCCTCGACCCCGCCGTCGCCCGGTTCGCCCGCGTCCTGGGCCGCCCCGTGCCCGAGGTGCGGTTCGAGCAGGCGCCGGACGAGCCGCCCCGCATCCTCGATCTGCACGCGGCGGCACTGGCGGCGGTGCTCGACGGCGGCGACGTCGCCGACCACCGCACGGCGTCGGCCGCCGTGCTGGACAGGGAACGGGCCGGCTGGGCGAGTTCGGCCGCCGAGGCGGGACTCCTGCCCGGTCCGGACGGGATCACCGAGACCGCCGGGTCCGCCCTGGCCGTGGCGACCCTGCTCGGGGACAGGTCGGACGGCGGCCTCCGTGACGTCCTCCGGCGCGTGGGCGCCGCACCGGCCGACGCGCCCGCCCCGGACTCCGCCGTGGCCTGGCTGCGGACCCACCTCCTCACGGTCCCGCGGCTCGCCGAGCTGCACGTGTTGCGGACCCTGGCCGCGTCGGACGAGCTCATCACGGCGTGCACGCGTGACGTGGACCCCGAGCGGGCGTTCGCCGTGCTCGCCTTCGCCACGCGGATGGGCCTGGACCGGCCCGACGCCGAGCGGGACGTGACCGGTGAGCTCATCGAGGCCGCGGCGGCCGCGATGCCCGCGGAGGCGCCCGAGGACCTGCCGGGCCTGGTCCGTGCGGCACGCCGGGCTCCCCGGCCGTCCGGGCCGCTGTCCGTGCCCGTGCTGGACCGGCTGACGCACCGTACGGCGAACCTGGCCCGCACCGCCGGCGGGGACGCCGAACGTGCCGAGGCGCTGAGCGACCTCGGTGTGGTGCTGATCGGCCAGGGTGAGACCGGCGAGGCGGTCGGGGTGCTGCAGGAGGCCGTGGGGCTGTGGCGCGCGCTCGGCTGGGGCGACGAGAACCGGTACCGCCCGCCGCTGTGCACCGCGCTGAACAATCTGGGCATCGGGTACTGGGCGGTCGGCCGCCACAGCGACGCCCTGGCCGTCCAGGAGGAGGTCATCGCCCTGTGCCACAGGATGCCGCCGGGCGACGCGCCCTGGGCCGACGCCGAGCACGCGCGCGCCCTGCAGAACCTCGGGGTGTCCTGCACCGAGCTCGGCCGGACCGACCGGATCGAGCCGGCGCAGCGTGCGGCACTCGACCTCTACCGCCGCCTCGCGGAGGCCGACCCCCTGCAGTACGAGCCACGGGTGGCTGCGGTGCTGGGCAACTTCGAGGCTCTCACGGAGAGCGGGCGGCCCGAGGACGCGCTGCCCGCGAACGCCGAGGCCGTGGCGATCCGGCGACGACTGGCCGCGGCGCGTCCCGAGCACCTCGGGGAGCTGGCCTGGTCGCTGGGCCAGCTCGGCACCACGCTGGAGGCGCTGGGGCGGTACGAGGAGGCCGCCGCGGTGCTCGTCGAGGCCCTGGAGATCCAGCGGGGCCTGGCCAAGGAGAACGAGCGCGGCACCCGGCCCGACCTCGCCGGCGCGCTGTCCGCGCTCGGCGCCCTGTACTCGACCATCGGCCGCGCCGACGAGTCGCTCCGCCTGGAGCGGGAGGCCCTCGAGATCCGCCGGGAGCTCAGCCGTGAGAACCCCGACCGGTACCTGCACTACCTGGCGCACTCCCTGTCCAACCTGGGCGTCACGCTCGCCCGCCGTGGCCGGTACGACGAGGCGGTGCTCCTGGAGGAGGAGGCGGTGGGCATCCGGCGCGGGCTTGCGAGCAGCAACCCGCGGTCGCTGAAGTACCTGGCGCAGTCCCTGTCGAACCTGGGTGTGCGGTACGCGGACCTGGGCCGGTTCGAGGAGGCGCTGCGCCCCACCCAGGAAGCTGCCGACATGCTGCGGCGGCTCGTGCGCGAGCAGCCGGAGAAGTACCGCACGGGTCTCACCGAGGCGCTGGCCAACCTGGGTGCCACCCTGCTCGACCTAGATCGCGCGCGGGACGCGCTGGTCCCGATGCGGGAGGCTGTCGTGATGCGACGTCAGCTCGTCCTGGAGAACCCGGACAGGCACCGGCCCGACCTGGCGCTCGCGCTGTCCAACCTCGCCAGCGCCATGAGTGCGGTGGGCGACAACGTCGCGGCGCTGGGGCACGCGCGGGAGGCGGTCGAGATGCGCCGCCGGCTCGCCGCCGACCTGCCCGAGCGCTACCGGTCCGAGCTGGAGCGGTCCCGCGCCGTGCTGGCGCGGATCGACGTGGCGATCCGCAACCCGCCGCCCGCCCGGTAGCAGGCACTCGCCCGGTAGCGAGCGCCGGGCGTCACCGTCAGGCCGACTCCGCGAACTGCGTGCGGTACAGGTCGGCGTACATGCCGCCCGCGGCGATCAGCTCGGCATGCGTCCCGGACTGGACCACCCGGCCGTCGTCGAGCACCACGATGCGGTCCGCCGCACGTACCGTGGACAGCCGGTGCGCGATGACCAGCGACGTCCGCCCGGCGAGCGCCTGGTCGAGCGCCACCTGCACGGCGGCCTCGGACTCCGAGTCGAGGTGCGCGGTCGCCTCGTCGAGCACCACCACGTCCGGCGCCTTGAGCAGCAGGCGCGCGATCGCGAGGCGCTGTCGCTCGCCGCCGGACAGACGGTACCCGCGGTCGCCCACGACCGTCTCCAGGCCCTCGGGCAGCCGGTCGACCAGACCCCAGATGCGCGCCTGGCGCAGCACCCGCTCCAGGTCGTCGTCCGTCGCCTCCGGGCGGACGAACCGCAAGTTCGCCGCCATCGTGTCGTGGAACAGGTGCGCGTCCTGGGAGACGACGCCGACCGTGGCCCGCAGCGACGCGAACGTCACGTCGCGCAGGTCGGTGCCCGCGATACGCACCGCGCCGGACGTCGGGTCGTACATGCGGCTGACCAGCTGCGAGACGGTGGTCTTACCCGCCCCGGACGGCCCCACCAGGGCGACCATGGAACCGGCCGGGACCTCGAACGACACGTCGTGCAGCGTGTCCGTGGTCGGGTCCTTGCGCTGGCCCGCCACCGACTCCAGGGAGGCGAGCGACACCTCGTCCGCCCGCGGGTACCGGAACGTCACGCCGGCCAGCGTGACGGACGCTCCCCGTACGGCGACGGCGCCCCGCAGGTCGACGGCATCCGGCTTCTCGGCCACCGACGGCTCCAGGTCCAGCACCTCCAGCACCCGCTCGAACGACACGAGCGCGGTCATCACGTCGACCTGGACGTTCGCCATCGCCGTGAGCGGCCCGTACAGGCGGGTGAGGTACGTGGCGAGGGCCACGACGGTCCCGACGGTCAGCTCGCCCGCGATGGCCTGCAGCCCGCCGAGCCCGTACACGCCCGCCACGGCCAGGGACGCCACGGTGGACAGGCCCACCCGGAACCACGTACCGAGCAGCGCGGTCCGTACGCCCAGGTCGCGGCGCTCGCGGGCGGGGCCGGCGAACCTGTCGGACTCGGTGGCGGGGTCGCCGAAGACCTTCACGAGGTGGGCGCCGGAGACGTTGAACCGTTCGTTCATGACCTGGCCCAGGTCGGCGTCGACCTCCATGCCTCGGCGAGTCAGCACCGCGAGCCGGCGGCCGAACCAGCGTGCGGGGAACACGAACACCGGCACGAGCACGAGGGCGCCGAGCGTGAGCTGCCACGACATGGTGAACATGGCGGCGAGGGTGAAGGCGATGGTCAGGGTGTTGGACACCACTGTCTGGAGGGTCGAGGTGAAGGCGCGCTGGGCGCCGAGCACATCGCCGTTGAGGCGCTGCACCAGGGCACCCGTGCGGGCGCGGGAGAAGAAGGCCAGCGGCATCCGCTGGACGTGGTCGAACACGGCGACCCGTAGGTCGAGGATGAGTCCCTCGCCCACCTGTGACGAGACGAGCCGGTCGGCCACGGACAGCCCGGCGGCCAGGACCGCCAGCGCGGCCGCGGCCCCGGCCAGGAGGACCACCAGGCGCGTGTCACCCTCGACGATGCCGCGGTCGATGATCCGCTGGAACAGCAGGGGGGTCGCGGCTCCCGCAGCGGCCTCCAGGGCGAGGATCAGCACGAAGAGGATCAGCCGCCCGCGGTACGGCCGGGCGAACCCGGCGATACGGCGCAGCGTCGCCCACCCCAGGCGCTGCCGGGCCACCGACTCGTCCAGCGTGAAGGACCGCATCGCGCGGCCGCCGCCCATGCTCCCACCGCCACCGTGCATGCTCACCGTTGCATCGTCCCACGCGGCACGGACCCCTCTGGCCGGGGTCGGGTCGAGCGGCGGCCACGGGCGGTGCGGCGGCGGCGACGCACGCCCGGCGCACAGCCGCCCAGAACGTAGCGGGTGAACCGCGGGTGACCTGGACCACACACGTGTTACGCGTTCTGAGTGGCTCGTGATAGAAACCGACGATCGGGCGTCTATGCAGGTCGCCCCCACTTTCGACGGAAATGCTTCCGGCGGGAGATTCGATGACTGACGACAGGTGGAGGGCCATGTCAGACCTGGAACCGCAGCGAGGCGGAGGTCGTGTGGCGCTGGTGGACCTGACCGGCGCGGAGAACATGATCGCGGAGCTGCGGACGCTGCAGGACCAGTGGGGGCCGGTGGCGCCCGTGGACCTGGAGCCCGGTGTGCCGGGCTGGCTCGTGCTGGGGCACGCCGAGGTGATGGAGGTGATGCGGACCGAGAGCGTGTTCGCGCGGGACCCTCGGCACTGGAAGGAGCGACTCCCGCTGGAGTCGAACCTCCACGCCATCCTCTCCCCGGCCGGACGGCGAGCGCTGTACTACGCGGACGGTGCTGACCACCGGCGGCTGCGCCTGCCGGTCGACGAGGCGTTCGCCGGGATCGACGAGCCGCAGACCGCCGCGATGGTGCGCGGCGTGTGCAGCGGGCTCATCGACTCGTTCGCGGCCCAGGGCCACGCGGACCTCATCGGCGGCTACGCGGCGGCGGTCTCGTTCCTCGCCGTGTCGGGCATGTTCGGGTTCGACGAGCAGCAGGGCATCGCCCTGCTGCGGTGCGCGCACGGCGTGTTCGGGCACGGCGGCGACGCCGTGTCGGCGCTGGCCACCATGGACCAGATCGTGCTCGACCACGTGCTCGCGACCCGGGCCGACCCGGGGCCGAACCTGACCGCCCGCCTCGTGGCGCATCCGAGCTTCGAGAACGACACGGAGATCGTGCACTCCATGGTGGTGGCCATCTGTGCCGCCAACGAGATGCTCGTGACCTGGATCGCGGCCACGCTGCGCCGCATGCTCACCGACCCCCGGTACACCGGCCGGGTCACGGGCGTGCGCCGCGGCCTGGACGACGCGATGGACGAGACGCTGTGGAGCGAGCCGCCCGTCGCCAACCTGCCCGCCCGGTACGCGGTGACCGACTGCACGCTCGGCAAGGTGCGGATCCGGGCCGGGGACGCCATCGTGATGGGCCTTGCCGCGGCGAACAACGACCCCCGGGTGCGCACCAGCGACGACCTCTTCGAGGCGAACAACCGGTCGCACCTCTCGTTCGGCGTGGGGCCCCACGCCTGCCCCGCCCGGCGTCCGGGACGGCTCGTGGTGAAGATCGCGGTGGAGAGCCTCATGGAGCGGCTCGACCTGAGGCTCACCGACCCGGACGTGACGTGGGCGCCGTCGCCGTGGTCGCGCTATCCGGCGACCCTGCCGGTGACGTTCACCCCCGAGCGGCAGGCTGCCCGCACGCCTGTCCGGGTCTGACGGGGCAGGTCTGACAGGGCAGGTCTGACAGGCGGAGCGCGAGAGGGGGCGGGCTCTCCCCATGTAATCTCATGGGGATGCTCGCCGTGCCGCACCCGTGAGCCCTCCTCACATTGACCGAAAGCAGTCCACATGGACGTCTCGTCCCTTGTCTGGTCCCTGACGGTCGCGGGGATTCTCGCGCTCCTCCTGTTCGACTACTTCTTTCATGTCCGCAAGGCGCATGTTCCCGCCTTGCGGGAAGCCGCGATCTGGTCGTCGATCTACGTCGGGATAGCCGTGCTCTTCGGAGTCGGTGTCCTGCTGGTCGCCGGTTCGGATCTCGGCTCCGAGTACTTCGCGGGGTACATCACGGAGAAGGCTCTGTCGGTCGACAACCTCTTCGTCTTTCTCATCATCATGACGAGCTTTCGTGTGCCGCGTGAGGACCAGCAGAAGGTCCTGCTGTTCGGCATCACGTTCTCCCTCATCGCGCGCACCGGCTTCATCTTCCTCGGGTCCGCGCTGATCAACTCCTTCGCGTGGGTGTTCTACTTCTTCGGGCTGATCCTGCTGATCACGGCCGGCAACATGCTCAAGCCGGAGAGCTCGGGGTCGAAGTCCGGTGAGAACATCATGGTGCGCGCCGCGCGCAAGATCTTCCGTACGAGCCCGGACTACGACGGCGACAAGCTCTTCACCGTCCACGACGGCAGGCGTGCGCTGACCCCGATGCTGCTGGTGATGGTGGCGATCGCGGGTACGGACCTGCTGTTCGCGCTGGACTCGATACCCGCCATCTTCGGTCTGACGCAGAACGTGTACATCGTCTTCACCGCCACCGCGTTCTCGCTCCTGGGGCTGCGCCAGCTGTACTTCCTCATCGACGGTCTGCTCGACCGCCTCATCTACCTCTCGTACGGGCTCGCGTCGATACTTGCCTTCATCGGCGTGAAGCTGGTGCTCCACGCACTGCACGAGAACAACGTGCCGTTCATCAACGGCGGGGAACACGTGCCCGTCTTCGAGATCAGCACGGGTCTCTCACTGGCGGTCATCGTCGGAGTGCTCCTGGTCACCGTGCTCGTGTCGCTGTTGAGCCCGGCGGGTCGGGCACAGACGGCCGTCGCCAACGCGCGGCGCTACGCCACCGAGTACCTGGACCTCGGATACACCGCTGACCGCGCCGAACGCATGAGGGTGTACGACGCACTGATCCGCGAGGAGGCGACGATCCGCAGCCTGGGCGCCACGAACCGGAAGGCGGTCCGTGACGAGACCGAGCTCATGGAGCTTCTCCGGCGTGCGCACGCCGAGCGCGTCGAGTCGGATCAACGGGCCGCGCATGAGCGGTCCGGCCCGTCGGGGGGGCCAGGGGGACGGCCGCTCCCCGGAGGATCCGGCCTGAACCGGGCCGGTCACGCGGGTCGGCAGTAGCCTTGATCCGCAGCGACGTTCCGCGTCGAGAGGGTCGGACCGCGAACCATCATCCCGACCATCCCGACCATCCCGACCCCCTTGAGGACCACATGTTCCGCATCGGACTGACCGGAGGGATCGCGGCCGGGAAGTCGGTCGCGACCGCACGCCTGGGCGAGCTCGGCGCGGTGGTCATCGACCACGACCTGCTGGCGCGCGAGGCCGTGGCGCCCGGATCCGTGGGCCTGGCCCAGATCGTCGAGGCCTTCGGCGACGGCGTCCTGACGCCTGACGGCAGCCTCGACCGCCCTGCCCTCGGCGCGCTCGTCTTCGCGGACGCCGCCGCCCGCGCCCGCCTGAACGAGATAGTCCATCCCGAGGTGCGCAGGCTGTCGGCGGAACGGGAGGCCATGGCAGCGACCGCGGACCCGGCCGCCGTCGTCGTGCACGACATCCCCCTGCTCGTGGAGACCGGCCAGGCCGGGCACTTCCACCTGCTGGTGGTCGTGCACACCCCGGCGGAGCAGCGCGTGCGCCGGCTCGTGGAGGCACGGGGGCTCGGCGAGGAGGCGGCACGCTCCCGCCTCGCGTCCCAGGCCTCCGACGACGAGCGGCTCGCCGTGGCGGACTTCACCCTCGACGGCTCGGGGAGCGAGGACGATCTGCGCGCCCAGGTGGATACCCTGTGGCAGCGCGTGGCCGACGAGGTCGCGCAGGAGGCGGAGGCGGACTCCGCGTGAACCGGCCGGCGTGATCCGCACGGCCCGGCTGAGGGAGCGTGCGCGATGAAGGTCTTGGTCACGGGGTTCGAGCCGTTCGGCGGTGACACCGCCAACTCGTCGGCGGACGCGGTAGGGCTGCTCGCCAGGAGCTGGACCGGCCCGGACGAGCTGGTCACGACCGTGCTGCCGGTGGAGTTCGACCAGGTGCGCCGCGCGGACGGCCCGCTGCTGCGGCTGCTGGAGGAGCACGCGCCCGACGTCGTCGTGGCTGTGGGCCTGGCCGACGGCATCACCCAGGTGCGTATCGAGCGCGTGGCGATCAACCTGATGGACGCGCGGATCCCCGACAACGGCGGCGCCCAGCCTGTCGACGCCCCCGTGGCGGACGGCGGACCGGCGGCGCGGTTCGCCACGCTGCCCGTCAAGGCCGCCGTCGACGCCGTACGCGCCGCCGGGGTGCCTGCCGGCGTCAGCTACAGCGCCGGGACGTACGTGTGCAACGCCGCGTTCTACGCCCTCCAGCACGCGCAGGCCGCACGGCCCGGTGTGCTCTCGGGGTTCGTCCACGTCCCCCGCAGCACCGAGGAGGTCGGGGGAGAGGCCGCCACGTCCGCCCTCGCCGACGGCGGCGAGCCCCACCTGCCGCTCGAGGCGCTCGCCCGCGCCCTGGACGCCGTGGTGCGCACCGCCCTCGCGGCACGGCGCGGCGACGTGGTGGAGCCGACGGTGTCCGCGGGGGTGCTGCACTGACCCTCCGCCGCCCGTCGGGGAGGGGAGTGTCAGTGGTCGGTCGTACCGTAGTCACATGCGACCCGTGACCGATCTGCAGCGCACGGTGGCCCCGTTCGAGGTCATCTCCGAGTACGAGCCGGCAGGTGACCAGCCGACGGCCATCGCCGAGCTGGCCGACCGCATCCAGGCGGGCGAGAAGGACGTGGTGCTGCTCGGTGCCACCGGTACCGGCAAGTCGGCGACCACGGCGTGGCTCGTCGAGAAGCTCCAGCGGCCCACCCTCGTGATGGCGCCGAACAAGACGCTCGCCGCGCAGCTCGCCACTGAGTTCCGCGAGCTGCTGCCCAACAACGCCGTCGAGTACTTCGTGTCGTACTACGACTACTACCAGCCCGAGGCGTACATCGCGCAGTCGGACACGTACATCGAGAAGGACTCGTCGATCAACGACGAGGTGGAGCGGCTCCGCCACTCCGCCACCTCGTCGCTGCTCACGCGCCGCGACGTCGTCGTGGTCGCCTCGGTCTCGTGCATCTACGGCCTGGGTACGCCCCAGGAGTACGTGGACCGCATGGTCCGCCTCGACGTGGGCGACACCGTGGACCGCGACCAGCTGCTGCGCCAGTTCGTGACCATGCAGTACACGCGTAACGACATGTCGTTCACGCGCGGCACCTTCCGGGTGCGCGGCGACACCGTGGAGATCATCCCGGTCTACGAGGAGCTCGCGATCCGGATCGAGATGTTCGGCGACGAGATCGAGTCGATCCAGACCCTGCACCCCCTCACCGGTGACGTGGTCCGCAACGAGAAGTCCATCTACGTGTTCCCGGCCACGCACTACGTGGCGGGTCCGGAGCGGATGGAGCGGGCCATCGGCGGCATCGAGAAGGAGCTGGAGGGCCGGCTCGCCGAGCTCGAGAAGCAGGGCAAGCTGCTGGAGGCGCAGCGGCTGCGCATGCGCACCACGTACGACATCGAGATGATGCGCTCGATCGGCACGTGCAGCGGCATCGAGAACTACTCGATGCACATCGACGGTCGCGAGCCGGGCACGGCGCCCAACACGCTGCTCGACTACTTCCCCGAGGACTTCCTGCTCGTCATCGACGAGTCGCACCAGACGGTGCCCCAGATTGGCGCCATGTACGAGGGCGACGCGTCGCGCAAGCGGTCGCTCGTGGACCACGGCTTCCGCTTGCCCAGCGCCATGGACAACCGCCCTCTGAAGTGGGAGGAGTTCACCGAGCGCATCGGGCAGACGGTCTACCTCTCGGCCACGCCGGGCGACTACGAGCGCTCGCTGTCGGACGGCGTGGTGGAGCAGGTCATCCGGCCCACCGGCCTGGTCGACCCCGAGATCGTCGTGAAGCCGACCACCGGCCAGATCGACGACCTGCTGGGCGAGATCCGCGACCGGGTGGACCGCGACGAGCGCGTGCTGGTGACCACGCTGACCAAGAAGATGGCCGAGGACCTCACGGACTACTTCCTGGAGCGCGGCGTGCGGGTGCGCTACCTGCACTCCGACGTGGACACGCTGCGCCGTGTCGAGCTGCTGCGTGAGCTCCGGCTCGGCGAGTACGACGTGCTCGTCGGCATCAACCTGCTGCGTGAGGGCCTGGACCTGCCCGAGGTGTCGCTGGTGGCGATCCTCGACGCCGACAAGGAGGGCTTCCTGCGGTCCGGGCGGTCCCTCATCCAGACCATCGGCCGTGCCGCCCGTAACGTGTCGGGCCAGGTGCACATGTACGCGGACAAGGTCACGCCGGCCATGCAGATGGCGATCGAGGAGACGACGCGGCGCCGCGAGAAGCAGGTGGCCTACAACGCCGAGCGCGGCCTGGACCCCCAGCCGCTGCGCAAGAAGATCGCGGACGTCACCGACATGCTCGCCCGGGAGGACCTGGACACCCAGGAGCTGCTCGCCGGCGGGTTCCGGAACAGCCGCAAGGCCAAGGGCGAGGGCCGGGGCGGCGCCCCGGTGCCGGGTTCACCCAAGGAGGGCGCCACGACGGGCAACCGGCTGGCGGGTGCGGCCGCGAGCGAGCTGGCGGAGCTGATCCAGGAGCTGGCCGACCAGATGCACGCGGCGGCCGCCGAGCTCCAGTTCGAGGTGGCGGCCCGGCTGCGTGACGAGATTTCGGGTCTGAAGAAGGAGCTGCGACAGATGCAGGCCGCGACGGCCTGACCTCGCCGAGCCCGCAGCCGAGCCCGCAGCCGAGCCCGCAGCCGAGCCCGCAGCCGAGACTTCATCCTTGACCCGTTCCCCGGGTGCCGAGGAGCCTGATCCCGCAGGATGCAGTGCACGTCCGGTGGTGGCAGGCCAGGAGGCCGCGATGCGGGTACTGACGCAGGACAGGTACGGCTGGGACGCCCTGGCGGTGCGCGAGGTGCCCGACCCGGTCCCCGGCGCGGGCCAGGTGCTGGTCCAGGTGCACGCTGCGGGTGTGAACCCGTACGACTGGCACTTCGCCGCGGGCCAGCCGCTGGTCGCCCGGCCCATGATGGGCGGTCTCGGTGGCCCGCGCCCGCAGGTCCGGGGCGCCGACCTGTCCGGTGTGGTCGTGGCGGTTGGCCCCGGGGTCACGGACTTCGTGCTCGGTGACCAGGTGTTCGGGTTCGGCACCGGTGGCACGTTCGCGGAGCTGGCGCTGGCCTCGGTGGACGAGATCGCGCACCGCCCGGCCGACCTCGGCCACGTCGAGGCGGCAGCCATGCCCATGGCGGCGGTGACGGCGCTCCAGTTCCTCCGGGCCTCCCGGCTCACACCCGGACAGCATCTGGCGGTCACCGGCGCGGGTGGCGGCATCGGCCACTTCGCGGTGCAGATCGCCGTCGCCTGGGGTGCCCGGGTGACGGCGGTGTGCAGTGGCCGCAACGCCGCGATGGTCCAGGAGCTCGGCGCTGCCGACGTCGTCGACCACACGCGAGCCGACTTCACGCAGGGGGAGGTGCGGTACGACGTCGTGTTCACCAACGCGGGCCGCTACCCGCTGCGGGCGCTCGGCCGCGTCACCGCGCCCGGCGGCGTGGTGCTCGTCAACGACGGCAGCAAGGACGGGATGTTCGGCTCGATGTCCGAGATCCTGGCCGCGCCGCTGGTGTCCCGGTTCAGCCCGTACCGCGTGGTGAACGTGGAGGCGACGCCCAGCGGCAAGGACCTCGAGGTGCTCGCCGGGATGGTGGCCGACGGCGCCCTGCTGCCCGTCGTGAGCGCCACGTACACCCTCGAACGCGCCCTGGAGGCGATCCAGCAGGTGGCCGGTCAGGGCCACGCGCGCGGCAAGCTGGTGGTCACGCTGCGTTGACGAAACGTGGCGTACGCCACGTTCGGGAACAAACGCGACGTCCCGTATGCTTCCCCCGTTGGAGGGGAGTACCTCGAAACGGCCTGGTCGTCATCACAGCTGCCGATGACGCCAGCTCGGCCTGGCCGGCTCGTCGTGCGACATCATTTGGTTTCGGCCAGGCTGGTGTGCGGGCGAGCGAGGAAGACCTCTGGTGCCCTGCTGTACACACCGGAGGCTCGACGCGTTCGCGCGTTCCTCCCAGTTCCGGAAGGCAACAATGGTCCACGAACTACCCGTGACCTTCGAGGTGATCTCTCTCGGAGCGATGCTGGTCCTGCTGGTCGTCGATCTCCTGATCGTCGGCCGCCGGCCGCACGTCCCCTCCATGAAGGAGAGCTCCATCTGGGTGGGCTTCTACGTGGGTCTGGCCGTGATCTTCGGAGCCATCGTCTGGGGTGTCGGCGGCGTCACGCCGGCCGGGGAGTTCTACGCCGGCTGGCTCACGGAGTACTCCCTGAGCGTCGACAACCTGTTCGTCTTCGTCATCATCATGGCCCGGTTCGCCGTACCGCGTGAGCAGCAGCAGCGGGTGCTCATGGTGGGCATCATCATGGCCCTGGTCTTCCGCGCGGCGTTCATCCTCGCGGGCGCCGCGCTGATCGAGCAGTACACCTGGCTCTTCTACCTGTTCGGCGCTTTCCTCATCTACACGGCCGTCCAGCAGGCGCTGCCGGAGAGCGAGGAGGACAAGGACGACTACAAGGAGAACCTCCTCATCCGGCAGATGCGCAGGGTCCTGCCGCTGCACCACCAGTACGACGACGGCAAGCTGCGCACCACCGTCGACGGCCGCCGCCTCTTCACACCGTTGATCATCGTGTTCCTGGCGATCGGCTCCACGGACGTCCTGTTCGCCGTCGACTCGATCCCGGCGATCTTCGGCATCACCAAGGACCCGTTCATCGTGTTCGCCACCAACCTCTTCGCGCTGATGGGTCTGCGCCAGCTCTACTTCCTGCTGGGTGGCCTGCTGGACCGGCTGGTCTACCTGCCGTACGCGCTCTCGGTCGTTCTGGGCTTCATCGGCGTGAAGCTGATCCTCGAGGCGCTGCACACCAACTCGATCTCCTGGATCAACGGTGGGGAGGGCTTCGAGTGGGCACCCGAGGTCCCGATCTGGCTCTCGCTCACGGTGATCGTCGTGTCGCTCGCGGCCGGCACGATCGCGAGCCTGGTCAAGTCGGCGCACGATGCCCGCAAGGAAGCACGCCAGGCGGCCGAGGAGCCCGCCTCCGACGCGAGGCGGTAGCTCCCGGGCCTCCGGTCACACCGTCGTGTAGTCCACCTGGATCGAGAACACGGTCCGGTCGCCGGACCGAAGCGTGCCGGTGAACGCCCTGTCGTGCAGCTCGGGTTCTTCCGGCTCCGAGGGCTCCACGTCGACCGTGCACGTCTGGCCCGCCGAGGCCAGGTGGTCGGCCTGGAGCCGGAAGATGCCCGCCTGCCACCCGGCGTCCGGCCCGGCCGCCGCCTCCAGGACGTGGTCGAAGAGCTCGAACGTGGCGTAGCCCGCCACCGAGACGGGTAGCGCCGGGTGGCCCGTGAAGTGGCCGCGGCACATCGACGGCTCCACAGTCAGCTTCGCCGCGCCGCCGCGGGTGTCGACGGCGATGTCGGTCAGCGGCGCCCGCGCGCTGTACGGGTTCGCCGGCTCGGTCGCGTCGGGCGCCGTCGCGGGACCCATCAGCCGCCGGAACACCGACGAGGACATGACCAGGTACTCGAGGTCGAGCCGCGCCACGAGGTTGCCGTCCGCGTCGTGCAGCTCGGTCTCGGCGAAGGCCCGGTTGCGCCCGGTCATCCGGGCGCTCGCGGTGCCGTGGAGCGTGGTCAGGGCGGCGGCCGGGGGGTACATGCGGCCGACGCCCCGGTGCGCGAGGTAGTAGTGGCGCTCGGGCCGGGGGTTGACCGAGGAGGCGGCGCACAGGCCCAGGATCGCCAGGTGCCGCCCGGCCTCCGCGATGTTGACGTGGGTCACCTGGCGCCCGGTCGACGTCTGGACCGGCACCGTGGCACCGGCCAGCCCCGATGCGGCGCTCAGCAGGTCATCGAGCGCGTAGTACGGCGGCGTCACGCAGATTCGCGGGCCGATCTCGTCGTACGTCACCGTCGTGCTCTCGACAGAGGTCATGCCGTGCCTCCCCGGAGTAGTCAGCAGTGTCGGAACACGCATCATGGGCATCACGGAGCACGCCACGCCATGCCTCGAACGTGACCATTACGTAAAACTATCTAGATGGTCCGGGTTCGGACCGGTATGGCATGACTGATGAGCGGGTTAAATCGCAAGGCCGCCGATCACGACGTCCCACTGGCGCACGCTGCGCTCGGCGATGACGCCGCTGGTCGCGAAGGGGTCCGCGTCGAGGACGGCCAGCGCGTCCTGCGCGGACCCGGCCTCGACGATCACCAGGGCCCCGGTCCCGCCGTCGACCGGGCCTGACGCCCGGACGACACCCTCCGCGTTGAGCGCCCGCAGGAAGTCGCGGTGGCTCGGACGGACCTCGTCGCGGGTGGCGACGTCGTCGGAGTACGTGTAGCTGACGGCAAAGGTGCTCATGGCAGCAGCCTGCCATCAGCGGACCATGGGCGGTTAATTCTTGATGACGGTGCTCGTCACGGGCCGCCGGTACGCCACACTCGGTCCATGGATGCACGTGAGAACCACTTCGACCTTGTCGTGATCGGCTCCGGCCCCGGCGGCCAGAAGGCGGCGATCGGCGCCGCGAAGCTCGGCAGGCGTGTCGCGGTGGTGGAACGGCGCGACATGGTGGGTGGGGTGAGCCTGCACACCGGTACCATCCCGTCCAAGACGCTGCGCGAGGCCGTCCTGTACCTGACGGGCCTGCAGATGCGCGACGTGTACGGCTCCAGCTACCGCCTCAAGGAGCACATCGCGGTCCCCGACCTGCTGGCCCGCCTGCAGCACGTCATCGGCCGCGAGATCGAGGTGGTGCGCAGCCAGCTCGCCCGCAACCACGTCGAGACGGTGGTGGGCAGCGCCCGGTTCTCCGGCCCGCACGAGATCGAGGTGACCGACGCCGAGGGCGACGTCGTGCGGCGGCTGACCGCCGACAAGGTGGTCGTCGCGGTCGGCACCCGCCCCGCCCGACCCGCCAACATCGCGTTCGACGGCGTCCGCGTGGTGGACTCGGACGGCATCCTCGACCTGACCGAGGTGCCCCGGACCATGGTCGTGGTCGGCGCCGGCGTGATCGGCATCGAGTACGCGTCGATCTTCGCGGCGCTCGGCACCCGGGTCACCGTCGTCGAGGCGCGCGAGCGGATCCTCGACTTCTGCGACTCCGAGGTGGTCGAGGCGCTCAAGTTCCAGCTGCGCGACCTGTCGGTCACCTTCCGGCTGGGGGAGACCGTCGCCTCGGTGGCGGCCGGCGAGACGGGCACCGTCACCACCCTGGCGTCGGGCAAGCGGATCCCGGCCGACTGCGTGCTCTACTCCGCGGGGCGGCAGGGGTCCACGGACAGTCTGGGGCTCGCGGCCGCCGGGCTCGAGGCGGACCGGCGCGGCCGGCTCCTGGTCGACAAGCAGTTCCGCACCGCTGTCGAGCACATCTACGCCGTCGGCGACGTCATCGGCTTCCCGGCGCTCGCCGCCACGTCGCAGGAGCAGGGGCGCCTGGCGGCCTACCACGCCTTCGGCGAGCCGGTCTCGTCGCTGCTGGAGCTCCAGCCCATCGGGATCTACACCATCCCCGAGATCTCGTACTGCGGGGACACCGAGGACCAGCTCACCACGGCGGGCGTGCCGTACGAGGTCGGGGTCGCGCGGTACCGCGAGCTGGCGCGCGGGCAGATCGTGGGCGACTCCTACGGCATGCTCAAGCTGCTCGTCTCGACCGAGGACCGCAAGGTGCTGGGCGTCCACGTCTTCGGAACGGGCGCCACCGAGATCATCCACATCGGGCAGGCGATCATGATCACCGGCGGCACGGTGGACCACCTGGTGGACACCGTGTTCAACTACCCGACGCTCGCCGAGGCCTACAAGGTCGCGGCGCTGGACGCGACCAACAAGATGCGCGACGTGGAGCGGTTCGGGCAGATGTCCTGAGCTGGGGGATCTGTCCCGTCTCGGCGTCTTTGCCGGACTGGCGCGCTCTGACCCGATCGCTTGTGTTCACCGGGTGAATCGATGTGCCGCTACCTCTTGCAGACCTGGACGTTCGTCCGGTTGACTTGCTCACCGTGGTGGTCTCGGAGGTGTCGACCCGGTTGGCCGCCGCGGTCCGGGCCGCCCGCACGAGGGCCCGCCGCGGCCCCCTCACCGCTGCTCCGGCCAGCCAGGACGGCCCGGCCGGCGGCACCCGGTGGCCCACCACCCTGCTCGACCCGGCCAGCGAGGTCGTCCCCTTCCTGGGTCGCGAGCGTGAGCTCGACGAGCTGCGGACCTGGGCCGACACCCCCTCGCCCATCAGCCTGCGGCTGGTGCTCGCCCCCGCCGGGTTCGGCAAGACCCGCCTTGCCAACGAGTTCGGCGCCCGCATGAGCCGGTCCGGCTGGACCGTCGTCCCCGTGCCGCGCGGCCGAGAGGCCGCCACCCTGCGGACGCGCCCGCCGGGCGACGTGCTCTTCGTCGTCGACAACGCGGCGACCCGGTCCGGCCTGGCCGCGATGTTCGACGCCGCCGCCCGTCCGGCACGCGGTCGCGTCCGTGTCCTGCTGACCGCCCGGGTCGCGGGGGAGTGGCTGCGCCGCCTGCGCTGGGGCTCGACGCTGTGGACCGGTCTCGAACGCGGCGACGCGACGCAGACCGCCCTGGACCTGGCCCTCGCCCCCGGCCTGTCGGACACCACCGTCCTGGAGGCCGCGGTGGCCGCGTTCGCCGAACGCCTCGGCGTCGAGAACCCCGGCATCGACGCCGTCCGGGTGCCTGAACCCGCGGGCGCCACCCGGGTGATCGACCTGCACGCCGCGGCGGCGCTCGCGGCGCTGGGCGCGGCCGGTGCGGACGTCCCGGCGGACGGCGCGGGTCCCGTGCGCAGGTTCCTGGACGTGGCCGTGGCCTCGTGGTCCCGCTCGGCACGCGAGGCCGGGCTGGAGCTGAGTCTCGACGAGGTCCAGGACGTCGTGGCCGCAGCCTGCCTGCTGGGTGCGGACGACGTCGCGGGCGCGCGTGACGTGCTGCGCCGGGTCGTCCCTGGGCTGCCGGGCCGAGCGGGCGCGCGCTGGCTGCTCGGGCTGCAGGCGTCGACCGTGGAGCTCGGGCCGAGCGCCGCGGGGCACGACCGGATCGGTGACCTGCTCGTCGTGGAGCGGCTCGGCCGGTCGGTCGCCCTGGTCGGCTCGTGCACGTGGGGCCTGTCCCGCAAGCTGGCGCTGCGTGTGGTGCACGTGGCCCGGCGCCTGGAGGTCGAGCTCGGTGAGCTGCCCGGCGTGGCCGCGCTGACGGGTGAGCTCCTGCGGCGGGCCGCCGACTCGTGCGGCGACGACCCGCGCGTGCTGCGGGCGATGTTCCTCCTCAAGCCGCGCAGCCTCCTCGGCGGTACGGCGGACGACGTCGACCGGGGCGGGCAGGCGGTCGCCGCGGCGCGGGATGCCGTGGGCCGGGCCGAGGCGCTCGGTGACCTCGGCGTCGCGCTGAAGGAGAGCGGCCGGCTCGCTGAGGCCCTCGACACCCTGGACGAGGCCGTGGCCGCGTGGCGCAGGATCGCGGCGAGCGACCCGGATCGGTACCGCACGGCGCTGATCGACTCGCTCAACGCGCTCGGCACCGTGCACTGGGGGGCCGGGCTGCCCCAGGAGGCGTCGGTGCTGCAGCTCGAGGCGCTCGAGCTCTGCCGGGCGGCGCCGGAACGCGACAGGGGGTGGGTGGAGCCCGAGCTGGCCCGGACCCTGATCAGCCTGACCGTGTCGCTCACCGAGACGGGCAGGCCGCAGGAGCACGAGGCGGGGATCGCGGAGGTGATCCCGCTCCTGCGCACACTCGTGGCACGCGACCCGCGGCAGTGGGGCGTCTCGCTGGCGCAGACGCTGTCCAACCGGGCCGTGACGCTCACCGAGAACAACTCGCCGGAAGCCGTTCCCTGCGCCCAGGAGGCGGTGGAGCTCAGCCGCCGGCTCGTGGTCCAGTCCGCTCACCGCCACCGACCCCAGCTCGGGTTCGCGCTGACCAACCTGGGCAACGCGTACGCCGCGCTGAGCCGGGAGAGAGAAGCGGTCGGGCCGCTCAGCGAGGCCGTCGCCCTGCGCCGCGAGCTCGCCCGTGAGAACCCCTTGGCCCACACGTGGACGCTGGCCTACACCCTCGCCTCGCTCGGTGCCGTCCGGTCCCGGCTCGGCGACCTGGACGACGCGATCACCGTCGAGCGGGAGGCCGTCCTCCTGCGCCGGCGGCTCGTCCGGGAGAACCCGACCCGGTACCGCAAGATGCTGGCTGCCTCCCTGTCGAACCTCGCCGTCACGTACTCCCGGTCGGGCCGGTTGGAGGAGGCCCTGCCGCTGGAACAGGAGGCGGTGGCGATCCGACGCGGGCTGGCGGCAGAGGGGCAGCCCGGCGAGGAGTACCTGGCGAGCTCCCTGTCCAACCTGGGCGTGCTCTTCTCGGAGCTCGGCCGGGCGGCCGACGCCGTCGCGCCGACCGAGGAGGCGGTGGCCCAGCTGCGGCTGCTGGCCGCCGCGGACCGGGACCGCTTCGAGCCCGACCTCGCCGACGCGCTGCTCAACCTGGGCGCCGCGCTGATCGACGCGGGTCGGCCGGGGGAGGGTGTCGAGCCCACGGCGGAGGCCGTGCGGGTGCGCCGCGACCTCGCGCGCCGCAGCCCCGAGATCCACCTGCCGCGCCTCGCGGCGGCACTGTCGAACATGGTGTCCGTCCACCTCGAGCTGGCGATGTTCGACTCCGCGGCCGAGTTCGCGCAGGAGGTGGTGGACGTGCGGCGCCGGCTCGTCGACGGGTCCTACGCGCACGAGCAGGACCTCCTGCGCGCCCTTGACCTGCAGGCACGCGTGCGGCGTGCGGGCTTGGCGGACGGCCGGGCCATCCGCTGACGCGCGCGGGTGTGACGAGTCTGCCAGTGTGATCCATAGAACAGGCGTGCGAATGTCGGTGAGCCGCCCTAGGATGCCTGTGTGAGCAATCGTCTCGTCGTCTCGGGAGCCCGAGAGCACAACCTCAAGAACGTATCCCTGGACCTCCCCAGGGACCGGCTCATCGTGTTCACGGGTCTGTCCGGGTCCGGGAAGTCGTCGCTCGCGTTCGACACGATCTTCGCCGAGGGGCAGCGTCGGTACGTCGAGTCCCTCTCGGCGTATGCCCGCCAGTTCCTGGGCCAGATGGACAAGCCGGACGTGGACTTCATCGAGGGCCTGTCGCCCGCGGTGTCGATCGACCAGAAGTCGACCAACCGCAACCCGCGCTCGACCGTCGGCACCATCACCGAGGTCTACGACTACCTGCGCCTGCTGTTCGCGCGCGCGGGCACGCAGTACTGCCCGGTGTGCGGCGAGAAGGTCCAGTCGCAGACACCCCAGCAGATCGTCGACCAGATCCTCGAGCTGCCGCAGGACACGCGCTACCAGGTGCTCGCGCCCGTCGTGCGCGGCCGTAAGGGCGAGTACGCGGACCTGTTCAAGGAGCTGCAGGCCAAGGGCTTCTCGCGCGCCCGGGTCGACGGGGAGGTCGTGCAGCTGACCGACCCGCCCGCGCTGGAGAAGAAGCTCAAGCACGACATCGAGGTGGTCGTGGACCGCCTCGTGGCGCGCGACGGCGTGCAGCGGCGGCTCACGGACTCCGTGGAGACCGCGCTCACGCTGGCGAACGGCCTCGTGATGATCGAGCTGGTCGACGCCGACGTCGACGACCTGCAGCGCACCCGGAAGTTCTCCGAGAAGCGGGCGTGCCCCAACGAGCACCCTCTGACGCTCGACGAGATCGAGCCGCGGACCTTCTCGTTCAACGCGCCGTACGGCGCGTGCCCGGAGTGCACCGGCATCGGCTTCCGCCTGGAGGTGGACCCGGACCTGCTCGTGCCGGACGACGAGCAGACGCTGCGCGGCGGCGCGGTCGCCCCGTGGGCGCAGACGTCGTCGGAGTACTTCGAGCGTGTGCTGACGGCGCTGGCCGACGAGATGAAGTTCTCGATGGACGTGCCGTGGCGGGCTCTGCCGAAGCGCGCGAAGGACGCGATCCTGCACGGGCGCGACCACAAGGTGCACGTCAAGTACAAGAACCGGTGGGGCCGCGAGCGGCAGTACTCGACCGGCTTCGAGGGCGCCGTGACGTTCCTGGAGCGCAGGCACCGGGAGACCGACTCCGACTGGTCCAAGGAGAAGTACGAGGCCTACATGCGTGAGGTCCCGTGCCCCACGTGCGGCGGCGCGCGGCTCAAGCCGGAGGTGCTGGCGGTCAAGGTGGGCGGGCTGTCCATCGCCGAGGTCAGTCGCCTCCCGGTGGGCGAGGCCGCCGAGTTCCTCAAGGGCATCGAGCTCGGGGTCCGCGAGGCGCAGATCGCCACCGAGGTGCTCAAGGAGATCCACGCCCGTCTGGGCTTCCTGCTCGACGTCGGCCTGCACTACCTGACGCTGGAGCGGCCCGCGGGCACGCTGTCCGGCGGCGAGGCCCAGCGCATCCGGCTCGCCACCCAGATCGGCTCCGGCCTGGTCGGCGTGCTGTACGTGCTGGACGAGCCGTCGATCGGCCTGCACCAGCGGGACAACCGGCGCCTGATCGACACCTTGACGCGCCTGCGGGACCTCGGCAACACGCTGATCGTCGTGGAGCACGACGAGGACACCATCCGTGCGGCCGACTGGATCGTCGACATCGGCCCGGGTGCGGGCGAGCACGGCGGCCACGTCATCCACTCGGGTGACTACGCCGGGCTGCTGGAGCAGCAGGAGTCGCTCACGGGCGCCTACCTGGCCGGTCGGCGGTCCATCCCCGCCCCGGCCGTCCGCCGTCCGGTCGACCCGGACCGCCAGGTCACCGTGGTCGGCGCGCGCGAGAACAACCTGCGCGACGTCGACGTGGCGTTCCCGCTCGGTGTGCTCACCGTGGTGTCGGGCGTCTCCGGCTCGGGAAAGTCGACGCTCGTCAACTCGATCCTGTACACGGTCATGGCCAACCAGCTCAACGGTGCGCGCCGCGTCGCGGGTCGCCACCGGCGCGTGACGGGCCTGGACCAGCTCGACAAGGTCGTGCACGTGGACCAGGGCCCGATCGGGCGTACGCCGCGGTCCAACCCCGCCACGTACACGGGCGTCTGGGACCGGATCCGCAAGATCTTCGCGGAGACCGAGGAAGCGAAGGTCCGTGGGTATGGTCCGGGCCGGTTCTCGTTCAACGTCAAGGGCGGCCGCTGCGAGGCGTGCGCGGGCGACGGCACCATCAAGATCGAGATGAACTTCCTGCCGGACGTCTACGTGCCGTGCGAGGTGTGCCACGGGGCGCGGTACAACCGCGAGACGCTCGAGGTGCACTTCAAGGGCAAGACCGTCGCCGACGTGCTGGACATGCCGATCGAGGAGGCCGCCGAGTTCTTCAAGGCGTTCCCGGCGATCTCCCGGCACCTGTCGACGCTCGTGGACGTGGGTCTCGGCTACGTGCGCCTCGGCCAGCCGGCGCCCACGCTGTCCGGCGGCGAGGCGCAGCGCGTCAAGCTGGCGGCCGAGCTGCAGAAGCGTTCGTCGGGGCGGTCGGCCTACGTGCTGGACGAGCCGACCACGGGTCTGCACTTCGAGGACGTCCGCCGTCTGCTCGGTGTGCTGCAGTCGCTCGCGGACAAGGGCAACACGGTCATCGTGATCGAGCACAACCTGGACGTCATCAAGAGTGCCGACTGGGTCATCGACATGGGGCCGGAGGGCGGTAGCGGCGGCGGCACGGTCGTCGCGCAGGGTACGCCCGAGGCGGTCGCGGAGGTTCCGGAGAGCCACACGGGGACGTACCTCGCCGAGGTTCTCGACGGCGACGTTCCCGTGGGTGACGCGCCGGCCAACGGCGCGTCCAAGGCCGGCACGGCCGACGGCTCCACGGCCAACGGTTCGACGGCGAAGGCGGCTGCGGCGAAGGGGTCTGCGGCGAGCCGGACGCGCCGCAAGGCGGCCGTCGCGGGCTGAGCGCCCGGAACTCGTCCGACACCGGAAGGTCGCGGTCCCCGAGGGGATCGCGGCCTTCCGCGCTGCGGGAACGCGATGGGGAGAGGTGCCCAGGGGGTATCGTGGCGGCGCCGAACGGCAGTGCTCTACAGTGACCCCGACGGGGAGGTTGTCTGGGATGTCGGAGATGTACGGCGCGGACGTCAGAGCACTTCGGACGCTCGGAAACACCATGGTCCAGCAGGGCGACATGCTCGAGAGCGCGGTCGGTCAGATCACGCAGGCAGTGGCCGCCACGGCGTGGTCGGGGCCCGACCACGAGGGTTTCCTCGACGAGTGGTACACGACGCACTCCGGGGCCCTGCGCGCCGTGGCGCTGGGCCTGGCCGAGGTGGGGCGCCGGGTGATCGCGAACGCCGACGCCCAGGAGCAGACGAGCGACTCGTACGACGGTGGCGGCGCCGGTGTCGGTGTCGGTGGCCCCGGACCCGGTCGCGGCCCGGAGGGCACGGACCAGAGCTCGTCCGAGGGGCAGGGCAACAAGGACAAGGCGGTCGGCGGCCTCGGCAACCTCGAGGACGCCGGGCAGGTCCCGCTCGACGAGAAGGCCATCGACGCGAGCCTGATCGATCAGGGCAGCCTCGCGGACTGCTGGTTCCTCGCCTCGGCGGGAGCCATCGCGGAACGTGACCCCCAGTGGATCCAGGACCACATCAAGTACAACGCGCAGGACGGCACCTACACCGTGACGTTCTACGAGGACGGCGAGCCGGTGCAGATCACCGTGGACTCGCAGGTGTACGAGGGGGCCGCCATGGACCCGAACGGCGACCCGTCGTGGATCACCATCTACGAGAAGGCCGCGGTGGAGTTCCTGGGCGGTCAGTACGACGACATCGAGTACGACAGCGCGTCACGGGGCCTGGAGATGCTGACGGGCAAGGACACGTCGAGCGAGTCGCTCGACCCCCTGCTGCCGTGGGACGACCCGCCCAGCCTGACGTCGATCGGCGAGCGGCTGGCCAACGGCGAGCCGGTCGTGGCTGCCAGCCCGGACGGCGGTGGCTGGTTCGGCGACCCACCGCCGGACAAGGAGGTCGTCAACAACCACGTCTACGTGGTGGACAGCGTCTCGTCCGACGGCAAGACGATCACGCTGTCCAACCCGTGGGGCCCGAACGGTGGTACCGGGTCGGACGGCAACAGCAAGCCCGGCACCATCACGATGACTGCGGACGAGTTCTATGACAACTTCGACTCCGTGACCTACGGCGGGTCGATGTCGTGAGCGAGGCCGCCGAGCAGATGACGGGCCGAGAGGCAGGGCGAGCGAGAGGGGCAGACGTGGCCGACGACACGGGGACCGGCGCGGGAGAGCGGCCCGTCGTCCGGGTGAGGCAGAGCGCGCAGACGCGGATCGGCGCCACACGGGTGGGCGTGATGATCGCCGGACCGCGCGACGGCGTGCCTACGGCCCGCCTCCTCGTGCGGTCCGACACCGGGCAGGAGGCCACCGTCGACGTCGTGGTCGGCGAGCGTGTCGACCTGTTCGGCGAGGGCTCGCTGGAGCTCGTCGGCGTCGAGGGCGGGCGCACGCCGAAGGAGCAGAGCGCGGTGACCGTCCGGCATGTGCCGGGGGCCTGACCAGGTCTGGAAGCGGCAGGACCAGGCCTGACCGGCACCTCGGAGGCATGGCCGTCGTCCCTCCGCCCGGCTAGGGTGAGCAGCATGAGCGGAGCCACGCACGACTATGCCGTGACGGTGCGGTGGACAGGCGCGGGGGACACGGGTACGTCGTCGTACACCGCGTACTCGCGTGACCACGAGATCGACCTGGCGCACAAGCCACCTCTGCTGGGTTCGGCGGACCCGGCGTTCCGGGGTGACCCGGGCCGCTACAGCCCTGAGGAGCTGTTCGTGGTCAGCCTGAGCCAGTGCCACATGCTGTGGTTCCTGCACCTGGCGGCGGAGTCGGGACTGATCGTGCGGGAGTACTCGGACGCGGCGACCGGCACCATGCGCGTCGAGTCGCGGGGTGAGGGCGCGTTCACGGACGTGACGTTGCACCCACGCGTCGTGGCGGACGCCGGGGAGCTCGCGACCGACGAGCACGTGGCCGCGCTGCACCACAAGGCGCACGCGATGTGCTTCATCGCGCGCTCGGTCAACTTCCCCGTGCACGTCACGCCGGTGCCGCTCGCCGTCCACGCCTGACCTGCGCGGCCCGCGCGGCCTGCGTTGTCAGTGGCAGCGCTTAGGTTGGTGCCATGGCGGATCCAGCTACCTATCGACCCAAGCCGGGAGAGATTCCCACGTCGCCCGGTGTCTACCGGTTCCGCGACGAGCACGGCCGGGTCATCTACGTGGGCAAGGCGAAAAACCTGCGCCAGCGCCTGGCGAACTACTTCCAGGACGTGGCGCACCTGCACGAGCGCACCCAGCGCATGGTGACGACGGCCGCGTCCGTCGAATGGACCGTGGTGGGCACCGAGGTCGAGGCGCTGGCCCTCGAGTTCACCTGGATCCAGCAGTACGACCCGCGGTTCAACGTGAAGTACCGGGACGACAAGTCCTACCCGTACCTCGCGGTGACGCTGGGCGAGGAGGTGCCGCGCGCCCAGGTCATGCGCGGTGCCAAGCGCAAGGGCACCCGGTACTTCGGGCCCTACGGGCACGCGTGGGCCATCCGGGAGACGCTCGACCTGCTGCTGCGCGTGTTCCCCATCCGCACCTGCTCGGCGGGCGTCTACAAGCGGGCCGGCCAGTCCGGCCGGCCGTGCCTGCTCGGGTACATCGACAAGTGCTCCGCACCGTGCGTGGGCCGCATCAGCGTGGACGACCACCGCGCGCTCGTCATGGACTTCTGCGACTTCATGGCGGGGGACACCGCCAAGTTCGAGCGGCGGCTGACCAAGCGGATGCAGGAGGCCGCCGCCGAGATGGAGTACGAGCAGGCCGCCCGTCTGCGCGACGACATCGAGGCGCTGCGCCGCGCCACCGAGAAGAACGCGGTGGTGCTCGGCGACGCCACCGATGCCGACGTGTTCGCCCTGGTGGGTGACGAGCTCGAGGCCGCTGTCCAGGTGTTCCACGTGCGGGGCGGCCGCATCCGTGGCCAGCGCGGTTGGGTGGTCGAGAAGGTCGAGGACATCACCGACGGCGAGCTCGTGGAGCACCTGCTGCAGCAGGTGTACGGGTCCGCCGAGGAGGTGGACGGCATCGAGGCCCGCGACGCGGTGCCCCGCGAGGTCCTCGTGCCGGTGCTGCCCCCGGACCTCGAGCAGGTCGGCGCCTGGCTCTCCGGGCTGCGGGGCGCGCGGGTGGACGTGCGCGTGCCGCAGCGCGGTGACAAGAAGGAGCTCGCGGCCACGGTGCGCAAGAACGCCGAGCACGCGCTGATGCTGCACCGCACGCGGCGTGCGGGCGACCTCACGACCCGTAGCCAGGCGCTGCGCGAGATCCAGGAGGCCCTGGAACTGGAGTCGGCGCCCCTGCGCATCGAGTGCTACGACATCTCGCACACGCAGGGCACGTACCAGTCCGCGTCGATGGTGGTCTTCGAGGACGGGCTGGCCCGCAAGAGCGAGTACCGCTCGTTCAGCATCCGCGGCTCGGACGGCGACGGCGCCCGCGACGACACCGAGGCCATGCACGAGGTGATCACGCGTCGGTTCAAGCGCTACCTCAGCGACCGGCTCAAGGCGGGCGACGTGGAGATGTCGGCGGGTGAGCTGCCCGCCGGCGAGGTCGCCGCCGACGAGCCCGAGGAGAAGGCGCGGTTCGCCTACCCGCCGAGCCTCGTGGTGGTCGACGGCGGGCCACCCCAGGTCGCCGCCGCGAAGAGGGCGATGGACGAGCTCGGCATCACCGACGTCGCCCTCTGCGGTCTGGCCAAGCGGCTCGAGGAGGTCTGGATTCCGGGCGAGGACTACCCCGTCATCCTGCAGCGCTCCAGCGAAGGCCTGTACCTGCTCCAGCGGGTTCGCGACGAGGCGCACCGGTTCGCGATCGCGCAGCACCGCCGCCGGCGCAGCAAGGGCATGACTGCCTCCGTGCTGGACGACGTGCCCGGGCTCGGCCCGGCACGCAAGAAGATGCTGCTCACCCACTTCGGCTCGGTCAAGCGGCTCAAGGCCGCCAGCGTCGAGGAGATCGCCAGCGTGCGCGGTATGGGGGACAAGACGGCGGAGGCGGTGGTGGCCGCCCTGAAGGGCTGACGCTGGCATGCTTGGAGCCATGAGCACCACCGAACCGTCACCCACCACCGCACCCGAGGGAATCGCCGCAGTCGAGGCCGCGACGCACAGTCCCGAGCACGCCGGGCCGCAGGTCTTGGTGATCACCGGAATGTCGGGCGCCGGCAGGTCACGCGCGGCCGCAGTGCTGGAGGACCTCGACTGGTACGTGGTCGACAACCTGCCGCCCATGATGCTCGTGCCACTGGTCGACCTCATGGCCAAGGGCTCCAGCATCGAGCGGGTCGCCATGGTCGTGGACGTGCGCGGCAGGGAGTTCTTCTCCGAGCTGGACAAGGTGCTCGCGCACATGACGGAGGCCGGGGTGGCCTACCGGATACTGTTCCTCGACGCCAGCGACGAGGTGCTCGTGCGCCGTTTCGAGCAGGTGCGCCGCCCGCACCCCCTGCAGGGCGACGGACGGATCCTCGACGGGATCGCCGGGGAGCGGTCCGTCGTCGCGACCCTGGCCGCCCGCGCCGACCTGCGGATCGACACGTCGGACCTGTCCGTGCACGACCTCGCCCGCGAGATCCGGGCATGGCTGGCGCACGACATCAACGAGGTGCTGCGCATCAACGTCATCTCGTTCGGGTTCAAGTACGGCATCCCTCTGGACGCGGACCACGTGGTGGACGTACGGTTCCTGGCCAACCCCTACTGGATCACCGAGCTACGGCACCTCACCGGCCGTGACCAGCCCGTACGCGACTACGTGCTGGCCAGACCGGGCGCCGTCGAGTTCATCGACCGGTACGTCGACGCCCTGGCGCCGGTACTCGCCGGCTACCTCAACGAGGAGAAGCGCTACGTGACCATCGCCGTCGGATGCACGGGTGGCAAGCACCGGTCCGTCGCCATCTCCGAGGCCATCGCCGAACGCCTGCGTGCCAGAGGGCAGCTCGTCACGGTCTCGGCGCGTGATCTGGGCCGCGAATGATTCCGCACGCTCCCGGGGTGCCCGACGTCTCCGCACCGGAGTGGAGCAAGAACCCGTCGGTCGTCGCGCTCGGCGGCGGCCACGGCCTGTCCGCGAGCCTGTCGGCGCTGCGATTGATGTCGGACCGCCTCACGGCGGTCGTGACGGTCGCCGACGACGGCGGCTCGTCCGGCCGGCTTCGCGATGAGCTCGACGTGCTGCCGCCCGGAGACCTGCGGATGGCGCTCGCGGCCCTGTGCGACGACTCCGAGTGGGGCCGCACCTGGAGCGCGATGCTGCAGCACCGCTTCTCGTCGTCGGGCGAGCTGGACAACCACGCCATGGGCAACCTGCTGATCGTCTCGCTGTGGGAGCTGCTCGGCGATGCCGTGGAGGGCCTGGACTGGGTGGGCCGGCTGCTCGGTGCCCGGGGCCGGGTGCTGCCCATGGCCTCCGTTCCGCTCGTGGTCGAGGCCGATGTCCGCCACGCTGCCGTACCGGGCGATCCCGAGCCCGCCCTGGAGACCGTGGTGGGCCAGAGCCGCGTGGCCCTCACCGGAGGTCGGATCGAACAGCTCCGCCTGCTCCCCGCCGACCCGCCCGCCCCGCCCGAGGCCGTCCAGGCGGTGCTCGACGCCGACTGGGTGGTCCTGGGGCCGGGATCCTGGTACTCCTCGGTGCTGGTCCACCTGCTCGTGCCGGAGCTTGCGAACGCGCTGCACACCACCGGGGCCCGGCGCTGCGTCACCCTGAACCTGTCGGCGGAGAACGGTGAGACCGCGGGACTGACCGCCGTCGACCACCTGGAGGCGCTGCACAAGCACGCGCCCGGACTGCGCATCGACGCCGTGCTCGCCGACCCGTCCGCCGTCGAGGACGTCACGGCCCTGGAGGCGGCAGCCGCATCCATGGGTGCGCGCCTGATCATGCGACAGGTGCGCCGCGGGGACGACACCGCGCGGCACGACGGGCTGCGCCTGGCCGCCGCCTACCGTGACGTGTTCGAGGGCGTCTACGGCGACGTCTGACCCACCGCGGCGCGTTCCGTCCGAGATACGAGACCTTTCCGAGGCGTCGTTGACAGGGTGAGTGGTCCGACGTAGTTTCCGCCGCGGCGAATTCCCTATCGAATCGATCGGGCAATGGGGTCGGGGGAGGAGGCCCGGCCGAGCGACGAACAGCGCGGTGGCCCGAGGCCCCGGCAACGGCGACCCGGGCATGACGACCCCGGACATGACGGCGGAGGCACTGGTATGGCGGAGGCACACACGCATCAGCACACGGGCGGCCTGGTCGTCGTCAGCGGCAACCCGCGGCCCGGCTCGCGCACCCTCGGTGTCGCCGAGACGGTGGGCCGCCACCTGGCGGCCGTGCTGGGACTGCCCGAGGCCGAACCGGTCGACCTGGCGCCGCTTGCCCCCGAGATCCTGACCGGGTCGGCTGCCGTGACCGCCGTACGGGAACGGGTCGCCGCAGCCGGCCTCCTGGTGCTGGCCACCCCGGTGTACAAGGCGTCGTACACGGGTGTGCTCAAGACGTTCCTGGACGGCTACGGTCCGGGCGGGCTCGCCGACGTCGTCACGGTGCCCGTGGTGGTCTCCGGCAACCCCGCGCACGCACTGGCGGGGGAGACGCAGCTGCGGCCGGTGCTCGTCGACCTCGGAGCCGTGGTGCCCACCCGGACGTTCACGGTCACCGAGGGCGAGCTCCCCGACCTCGGCGCGCTGCTCGAAGCCTGGACCGCGCGGTGGACGGAGACCCTGGGCCGGGCCGTGGCCCGTCGTTGACATGCCCGCGGGGGCGACGTAATTTCGGGCGAGCAGTGCCCGACCAGTTTGATCGATATCTATCCGACCGGATTTGTTTGTGCAACTGATTCGTCGCCCGCCACAACCCTGGGGTTCGCTCAACCGTCTTCTCACGGTGTGGGGCACACGCCGCGAACAGCCGGCACCCCGACCGAGAGGACACGACATGACCGAGGCGCAGCGCACTGCGACGCCCGTTCTGCCCACCGCCGACGGCACCGACGGACACGTCGCGTGGCGTGCCGCCCGCGAGCGTGACCTGCGTGCGCCCTACGGTCCGTTGAGCCCGGTGGCGCTGCACTGGCCGACCTCGCGGCCGGGGCGCCTGCCGGGCCTGCCGGGGGAGTGGTGGGTGGCGGACGGGGTGCTGTTCACCCGGCCGGTCCCGGGGGATGCGACGCCGCTGAAGGGCGACCTGATCGAGCCCGACGGTCCCACGACGATCGGCGTCCGGGAGGGTCGCAGCCGCGTGCTCGGCACGTTCGTGCCGGAGGGGCGCGACGGTTCCGGGCCCGCGGACGAGCGGGAGATCGCCGTCGAGGTGGTCGTACGCACGGGCCGGTACGGCGTGCGCCCCCGGGATCCGCAGGCGACCACGCGGACGGCGTTCGCCGGCGTCGCCGCGTTCGGCCACGACCCGGCCTGGGTGCTGGACGTGCCCGTGCGCTGGTACGACGAGCCGGAGCAGGTCACCGTCGGCTCGGCGCAGCCTCGCCTGGTGCACCATGTCGAGGCCTTCGGCGAGGTGGACGTGGTGCTGGGCGGGCACGCCGCCACCCTCGCGCTCACCGGCACCCTGACCTCGCCCGTCGTCCTCTTCAGCGACGAGGCCGACGGCGTGGCGCCGTGGCGGGCGCTCCACGTGACCACCCCGGAGGCGGCGGCGTCGGATGATCCGGCCGACGTCGGGGTGGCGACGTCGGACACGCTGCGGCTCGACCTGAACCGGGCGGTCAACCTGCCCGCCGCGTTCACCGCGTACGGGACCGGGCCGGCCCCGCTCGCGGGGAACCACCTGCCGTTCGCCGTGACGGCGGGTGAGAAGGCGCCCCGGTGACACGGCTCCTCCAGGGCGTGGGAGCGCGAGTGGCGCGGCCGCCCGCGGGTGAGACGCGACACGCCGGGACATTTCGCCCGAGTGTCCGCGATTCCACCCCGTTGGTCCGGGCGTGACCATGGCAGGATGACGCCATGGCGCTCACGGCACAGGTCAAGGAGGAGCTCGCGCGGGTGCGGGTGGCGAAGACGTCCTGCCGCAAGGCGGAGGTCTCCGCGACGCTGAGGTTCTCCGGCGGTCTTCATATCATCTCCGGTCGGGTCGTGATCGAGGCGGAGCTCGACACGGAGGCCGCCGCGACCCGGCTGCGGCATGCCGTCCACGACCTGTACGGGCACACGAGCGAGCTCATCGTGGTGCAGGCCGGCGGGCTGCGGAAGAGCTCGCGCTTCGTGGTGCGGGTGGTGCGGGAGGGCGAGTCGCTCGCCCGCCAGACCGGTCTGCTCGATGCGCGCGGACGCCCCGTCCGTGGGCTGGCGCCCGAGGTGGTGTCGGCCGGTGTGCAGGAGGCCGAGGCCGTGTGGCGCGGCGCCTTCCTGGCCCACGGCTCCCTGACCGAGCCCGGGCGGTCCATGGCGCTCGAGGTGACCAGCCCGGGGCCGGAGGCGGCGCTCGCCCTCGTGGGCGCGGCCCGCCGCCTCGGCGTGGCGGCCAAGTCCCGCGAGGTGCGCGGCATCGACCGGGTGGTGATCCGCGACGGGGACTCCATCGGGCGGATGCTGGAGCGGATCGGCGCGCCCGAGACGCTCAAGATCTGGGAGGAGCGGCGCGAGCGCCGCGAGGTGCGGGGCACCGCGAACCGGCTCGCCAACTTCGACGACGCGAACCTGCGCCGGTCGGCCCGGGCCGCCGTCGCGGCGGGAGCACGGGTCCAGCGGGCGTTCGAGATCCTGGGTGACGAGCTGCCCGAGCACCTGCGTCAGGCGGGCGAGCTGCGGCTCGCGCACAAGCAGGCGTCGCTCGAGGAGCTCGGCCGGCTGGCGGAACCGCAGCTGTCCAAGGATGCCGTGGCCGGCCGGATCCGCCGTCTGTTGTCGACTGCCGACAAGCGTGCCCTCGAGCTCGGCATCCCCGACACCGAGGCGGGACTGCCCGCCGACCTGCTGGACCTCTGAGCCGGGGCGGACCGGCCGACCGAGGTCGGTCGACCGGTCCGGACCGATCGACCGGCCCGCTTTGTGGGAACGAACAGAACTGCGCGTCTCACACAGTCCGGGCTCGGGTCACGGTTCGGCACGGTTCGGGTATAGGCTCGAAACCGTCAGGTGACGACGCCGTGACCATCGCGTTTCCCCTTCGGGTCGTCGTGTGGTCGCGGTGCCATGAAAGCCCTGGCAACGCACTCCGCCGTCGGTCATCGACGGCGTGGCGACAGATCCAAGGAAACGTGTGCGCCGGGACGGCCGGCGCCCCCTGAGGAGGGCATTGTGACCATCCGCGTCGGCATCAACGGCTTCGGCCGTATCGGCAGGAACTTCTACCGGGCTCTCGTCGAGTCGGGTGCAGACATCGAGGTCGTGGGCGTCAACGACCTGACCGACAACAAGACTCTCGCGCACCTGCTCAAGTACGACACGACGCTGGGCCGCTTCGGCAAGTCGGTCGACTTCGACGACGAGAACATCATCGTGGACGGCAAGAAGATCCGCGCTCTCGCCGAGCGCAACCCGGCCGACCTCCCCTGGGGCGAGCTGGGTGCGGACATCGTCATCGAGTCCACGGGCTTCTTCACGGACGCCACCAAGGCGAAGGCGCACATCGACGCCGGCGCCAAGAAGGTCATCATCTCGGCCCCGGCCAAGAACGAGGACGCGACGTTCGTCATGGGCGTCAACAACGAGCTGTACGACCCGGCGGCGCACCACATCATCTCCAACGCGTCGTGCACCACGAACTGCCTCGCCCCGCTGGCCAAGGCGCTGAACGACTCGATCGGCATCGAGCGTGGCCTCATGACCACGATCCACGCCTACACGGGTGACCAGAACCTGCAGGACGGCCCGCACAAGGACCTGCGCCGCGCCCGTGCGGCCGCGCAGAACATCGTGCCGACCACGACGGGTGCCGCCAAGGCCGTCGCCCTGGTGCTGCCGGAGCTCAAGGGCAAGCTGGACGGCTACGCCCTGCGCGTGCCGGTCATCACCGGCTCGGCCACGGACCTCACCTTCGAGGCGTCGCGCGAGGTGACCATCGACGAGGTCAACGCCGCGGTCAAGGCTGCCGCCGAGGGCCCGCTCAAGGGCGTCCTGGAGTACGTCGAGGACGAGATCGTCTCCTCGGACATCGTGACCAACCCGCACCAGAGCATCTACGACGCCAAGCTCACCAAGGTGATCGGCAACCAGGTCAAGGTCGTTTCCTGGTACGACAACGAGTGGGGCTACTCGAACAGCCTCGTGAACCTCACCGTGTTCGTCGGCGAGAAGCTCTGACGACCTTCTCCCCAGCGTGAACTCCGACGTCCGCGTGCGTACCGGCCTGCCGACGCACGCGGACGTCGTCATGTACGGAATCCGACTGGCGGGCACCTGACTGCCGGAACCTCATCCTGGAGTGCTCATGAAGACCATCGACTCCCTCGGCGACCTGCGCGGCAAGCGCGTCCTGGTCCGCTCCGACTTCAACGTCCCGCTGGACGGGACCACCATCACGGACGACGGCCGTATCCGCGCCGCCCTGCCGACGCTGAAGCGGCTGACCGACGCCGGTGCGCGCGTCGTCGTCACCGCCCACCTCGGCCGTCCCAAGGGCACGCCGGACCCCCGGTACTCCCTCGCGCCGGTCGCGGCCCGCCTGGGTGAGCTGCTCGGCCAGGACGTCGCGCTCGCCGAGGACCTCGTTGGTCCGTCGGCGAAGAAGACCGTCGAGGCGCTGGCCGACGGCCAGGTCGCCCTGCTGGAGAACGTCCGCTTCGACGCTCGTGAGACCTCGAAGGTCGACGCGGAGCGCGCCGAGCTCGCCGGCGAGCTGGCGCAGCTCGCGGACGCCTTCGTCTCCGACGGCTTCGGCGTGGTGCACCGCAAGCAGGCGTCGGTGTACGACATCGCGCAGGTGCTGCCCGCCGCGGCCGGCGACCTGGTACTGGGCGAGGTCGAGTCCCTGTCGAAGGCGACCGGTAACCCGGAGCGGCCCTACGCCGTGGTGCTCGGCGGGTCCAAGGTGTCGGACAAGCTGGGTGTCATCGCGAACCTGCTGACCAAGGCGGACCGCCTGCTCATCGGTGGTGGCATGGTCTTCACGTTCCTCAAGGCCCAGGGCCTGTCCGTGGGTAGCTCGCTGCTCGAGGACGACCAGGTCGAGACCGTCAAGGGTTACATCGAGACGGCCGAGGCCAACGGCGTCGAGATCGTGCTGCCCGTCGACATCGTGGCCGCGGACTCGTTCGCCGCCGACGCGCCCCACCAGGTGGTCGCCGCGGACGCGATCCCGGACGGCACCATGGGTCTCGACATCGGCCCGGAGTCCGGCAAGCTGTTCGCCGAGAAGCTGGCCGACGCGAGGACCATCGCGTGGAACGGTCCGATGGGCGTCTTCGAGTTCGAGGCGTTCGCCGCGGGCACCAAGGCCGTGGCGCAGGGCATCGTCGACGCGACGGCGGCCGGCGCGTTCTCCATCGTGGGCGGCGGCGACTCGGCGGCGGCCGTGCGGGCGCTCGGCTTCGACGAGGCCGGGTTCAGCCACATCTCGACCGGCGGTGGCGCCAGCCTGGAGCTGCTGGAGGGCAAGGAGCTCCCCGGCCTCACCGTCCTCGCCGACTGAGCCGAAGGTGCAGCGACGGCGGAGCGCCGAGGAACGAGGCGCACCGCCGGGAGCAAACCGCAGGCTCGGGCGGCCAACGATAGAGCCTGACCTGACGTACCTCTCAACGAAGGAAGAACAACGTGGCTACCACCCGCACGCCGCTCATGGCGGGCAACTGGAAGATGAACCTGGACCACCAGCAGGCGATCAGCACGGTCCAGAAGCTGTCCTGGTCCCTGAAGGACGCCAAGCACGACTACACCGCGGTCGAGGTGGCGGTGCTCCCGCCGTTCACCGACCTGCGCTCGGTGCAGACGCTCGTGGACGGCGACAAGCTGGAGCTCGTCTACGGCGCCCAGGACATCTCCCGGCACGAGTCCGGTGCGTTCACCGGTGAGATCTCCGGTGGGATGCTGCAGAAGCTGGGCTGCACCTACGCGGTCGTCGGGCACTCGGAGCGCCGCCAGTACCACGCGGAGTCCGACGAAGTGGTCAACGACAAGGTGCGGGCCGCCTTCGCGCACGGCCTCACCCCGATCCTCTGCGTCGGCGAGGGCCTGAACGTCCGCAAGGCGGGCGACCAGGTGTCGTACACGCTGGCGCAGGTCAAGGCCGCGCTGGTCGACGTCCCGACGGAGCAGATCGCGCAGATCGTCATCGCGTACGAGCCCGTCTGGGCCATCGGCACCGGCGAGGTCGCGACCCCGGAGGACGCCCAGGAGGTGTGTGGCGCCATCCGCCGCGTGCTGGGCGAGCTGTGCGACCAGAGCATCGCCGAGGGCGTCCGCGTGCTGTACGGCGGCTCCGTCAAGTCGGGCAACGTCGCGCAGATCATGGCGCAGCCGGACGTGGACGGCGCCCTCGTGGGCGGGGCGAGCCTCGACCCCGAGGAGTTCGCCAGGATCGCCCGCTACCAGTCCCACGTCACCGCCTGAGCCACCCCCCCCACGTGTCAGACCCACAGGTCACTGGAGTGATCTGTGGGTCTGACACGTCGCCGGCCGAGACCGCTCCGCAACCTCTCTGAGGTACTCTCGCATCGGCGTGACGTTCCAGGTGCAGATCACTTTTTCGGGGCTCAGCGGAGTCCTGAACAGGGGGTTCGCACTGTGAGGTACGTCTCGCTTACTCTTGACCGATCCGCCGCCGGGAAAACGCCCCGGCACCACCTACAACCGAGGACGTGAACCGTGGACGCGCTCCGCATCATCCTGGAAGTCCTGCTGGTCCTGACCAGCGGCTTCCTCACCATGCTCATCCTGCTCCACAAGGGCAAGGGTGGCGGACTGTCCGACATGTTCGGTGGCGGTATCTCGATGGGCGCCGGATCCTCCGGTGTCGCCGAGCGGAACCTCAATCGCATCACTATCGCCTTCGCCCTCGTGTGGGTTGTGGTGATCGTCCTGCTCGGACTCATCCAGAAGGTCAGCTGACCCGGTCGCCAGGCGCCTTGCAGCTGACGGCCACACACAGAGGGGACGACAGACGTGGCATCAGGCGGTCATGCGATTCGGGGGAGCCGGGTAGGCGCCGGCCCTCTCGGTGAGACGGAGCGGGGCGACACAGCCCCGCGCATCCGAGTTTCTTACTGGTGTGCCAACGGGCACGAGACGGCACCGAGCTTTTCCGTGGGTGAGGACGTCGAGGCGCCCGCCCAGTGGGACTGCCCACGCTGTGGGTTTCCCGCCGGGATGGACCCGGTCAACCCGCCGTCACCCGTGCGGAACGAGCCGTACAAGACGCACCTCGCCTACGTGAAGGAGCGCCGGTCCGACGAAGACGGCGCAGCCCTCCTGGAGGAGGCGCTGGAAGCGCTGCGTACCCGCCGTGGCGGCCGTGTAGCGCGCTAACGTTTTTCAGCCGAGGTAGAACCCCGGCGAGATAGAACTCTGGCGAGATAGAACTCTGGCGAGATAGAACTGGAGCGGGACAACCTGTCGAGGTCGTCCCGCTCCAGTTCTATCTCGCCAGAGTTCTATCTCGCCACGGTTCTATCTCGGCGGGGTGGCGTTCGCTGCTTGCGCGTCCAGCAGCCACAGCGTGCGTGCCTGCCCGACGGCGCCCGCGGCGGGCACCTCGGTCACCGGACCTCCGGCCAGCGCCGCCGCAGCCTGTTGCGCCTTCTCGGCTCCCGCCGCCACGATCCAGACCTCACGGGCCGATCGGATCGTGTCGAAGGTCAGGGAGACCCGCTCCGGGGGAGGCTTGGGCGAGCCGTGCACGCCCGTCGTCGTGCCCTGGGCGGACAGGCCGTCGTGCCCGGGGAACAGCGAGGCGACGTGCCCGTCCGGGCCCATGCCGAGCAGCAGCACGTCGAACGCCGGCACCGCGCCGGCCGCGTCGACCCCGCCTGCGCCGGCCACGTGCGCACCCGCGTGCTCACGCAGGAGCTCCGCGTACCGGGCAGCGCCGTCCTCGGGCGTCGCCACGGACGTCGGCCCCGGCATGGGGTGCACGTTGCCCTCAGGGAGCCCGTGCTCCGCGACGAGTGCGTCGAGCAGCGCCTCGCGGGCCTGCGTCTCGTTGCGGTCGGGGTCGCCGTCGGGCAGGAACCGCTCGTCACCCCACCACAGGTGCACGTGTGACCAGTCGACCGCCGGCACCAGCGGGCTCGCGGCCACGGCCGCCAGCGTCGCGATGCCGACCGAGCCGCCCGTGAGCACGACGTGCACGGGGGAGCGGACCGACTGCACGTCCAGCACCCGCGTGAGCAGCCGTGCCGCCGTCGCCTGCGCGAGCACCTCCTTGTCGGGGTGCACGACGACGAGCCGCACCCCCGAGGCGGCCGCGCCCTGGGGCACGGCCGTCTCGTCGGGCATCAGGCGGCCGTCCGGTTCGTGACCTGCTTGAGGCCCCGGTCCAGGACCTCCTCGAAGACCTCGTCCGGGTCGAGCCGGCGCAGCTCCTCGATGAGAGCCTCGTTGAGCGCGCGGATCGGCAGCGCGATCCGGCGGTCAGGCTTGCCCGGCTGCGAGATCGTCACGGTGCGGCCGTCGGGGCGGTCGAGCACGATCGGCCCGCTCTTGCGCTCCAGGGTCACCCGGGTGATCGCGTCGTCGCTGTCCGTGCGCAGCACCTCGGCCGGGCAGTTCAGCCGGGTGCCGAGCCAGCCCGCGAGCAGGTCGAGCGACGTGTGCCGCTTCTGCCCCTCGACCGTCACGGACAGCACCGGCTCGAACGGCGGCTGCTCCACGGCGGCCGCGATGAGCGCCCGCCACAGGGTGACGCGCGCCCACGCCAGGTCGGTGTCGCCGGGGGCGTAGGTCCCGGCGAGGTTGGCGAGCATCTCCGAGGGGTGCTCCGCGACGGTGCTGTCGATGATCCGACGTGTGGCCATGGCGCCCACCGGGTCCTGCGACGGCACTGCCGGTGCCTCACGGGGCCACCAGGCCACGATCGGCGCGTCAGGCAGGAGCAGCGGCATCACCAGTGTGTCGGTGCGTTCCAGGAGCGGGCCGAAGGCGCGCAGCACCACCACCTCGGAGGCGCCGGCGTCACCGCCCACGCGGATCTGCGCGTCGAGCCGGGCGTCAGAGCCCTTGGCCGACGGTGCGACCACGATGACCCGGCACGGGTGCTCGCGGCTCGCGTCGTTCGCAGCCTCGACCGCCTCCTCGACGTCGCGCTCTTCCGCCAGGACCACGAGGGTGAGCACGCGGCCCAGGGCCACTGCCCCGCCCTCGTCCCGCAGCCGCACGAGCCGCTTGTTGACCTGGTTGGTCGTGGTGTCCGGCATGTCGATGATCATGGTCGCCTCCAGGTGCGGCCGTCGCGCTCCATCATGGCGTCGGCCGACGCCGGGCCCCACGTGCCCGACGCGTACGGCTCGGGCTTGCCCTTGCGTGCCCAGTACGACGTGATCGGGTCGAGGATCTTCCAGGAGAGCTCGACCTCCTCCCGCGTCGGGAACAGCGGCGGGTCGCCGAGCAGCACGTCGAGGATGAGCCGCTCGTAGGCCTCGGGGGAGGACTCGGTGAACGAGTGCCCGTATCCGAAGTCCATGGTCACGTCGCGCACCTGCATGGCCGTGCCCGGCACCTTGGCGCCGAACCGCATGGTGACGCCCTCGTCGGGCTGCACGCGGATGACCAGGGCGTTGTTCCCGAGGTCGGACGTCAAGGACGACTCGAACGGCAGGTGCGGTGCCTTCTTGAACACCACGGCCACCTCGGTGACGCGGCGGCCCAGACGCTTGCCGTGCCGCAGGTAGAACGGGACGCCCGCCCAGCGGCGGTTGTCGACGTCGACCCGGATGGCGGCGAAGGTCTCCGTGGTGGAGTCCTTCGCGATGCCGTCCTCCTCGAGGAAGCCCGGCACCTCGTCGCCACCCTGCCACCCGGCCTCGTACTGGCCGCGGGCGGTGTGCTTGCCGAGGTCACGCGGCAGCCGTACCGACGAGAGCACCTTGATCTTCTCGGCACGCAGCTCGGCGGCGTCGAAGTTGACAGGCTCCTCCATGGCCACCAGGGCGAGGAGCTGGATCAGGTGGTTCTGGATGACGTCGCGCGCGGCGCCGATCCCGTCGTAGTAGCCGGCGCGGCCACCGATGCCGATGTCCTCGGCCATGGTGATCTGCACGTGGTCCACGTAGTTCGAGTTCCAGATGGGCTCGAACATGGTGTTCGCGAAGCGCAGCGCCAACAGGTTCTGGACGGTCTCCTTGCCCAGGTAGTGGTCGATGCGGAACACCGAGTCCTGGTCGAAGACCTTCGAGACCACGGCGTCCAGCTCACGTGCGCTGGCCAGGTCGTGCCCGAACGGCTTCTCGATGACCACCCGGCGCCACGCGTCCACGCCGTCGCCGTCCGCGTCCTCGTCGGGGTGCGACAGCCCGTGCTTGGAGAGCTGCTCGCACACCACCGGGAAGGCCGACGGCGGGACCGACAGGTAGAACGCGTGGTTGCCGCCCGTGCCGCGCTCGCGGTCCAGCGTCTCGACGGTCTCACGGAGGCGCTCGAACGCCTCGTCGTCGTCGAAGGAACCCTGGACGAACCGGATGCCCTCCGCGAGCTGGCGCCACGTCGCCTCCCGGAACGGGGTGCGCGCGTGCTCCTTCACGGCGTCGTGGACCACCTGCGCGAAGTCCTGGTCCTCCCACTCGCGCCGGGCGAAGCCCGTCAGGGCGAAGCCCGGCGGCAGGAGGCCGCGGTTGGCGAGGTCGTAGACGGCCGGCATGAGCTTCTTGCGGGCCAGGTCACCCGTGACGCCGAAGATCACCAGGCCGCTCGGGCCTGCGATGCGGGGCAGTCGTAGGTCGAGGGGGTCGCGCAGGGGGTTGGTCCCCTGCGCGATCTTCGCGGGCCTCACCGGTCGCCGGCCTCGTCGAGACCGGTCTTCGTGGTCGTCAGCAGCTCGTCCCAGCTGACCTCGAACTTGCGCACGCCCTCGTCCTCCAGCTGTGCGGTCACCTCGTCCATGGAGATGCCCTGCGCCTCGACCGCGGCGATCACCGCGGCCGCCTGCTCGGCCGAGCCCGTGACGGTGTCGGCCAGGACGATGCCGTGGTCGGCGAACGCGTCAAGCGTCTTCTCGGGCATGGTGTTGACCACGCCCGACACGACGAGCTCGTCCACGTACATCGTGTCGCGGTAGTTCGGGTCCTTCACGCCGGTCGACGCCCACAGCGGACGCTGCGGCTGCGCGCCGGCGGCCTTCAGTGCCGCCCACCGGTCGGAGGAGAAGACCTCCTCATAGGCCGCGTAGGCCAGGCGGGCGTTCGCGATGGCGGCCTGGCCGCGCAGCGCGAGCGCCTCGTCCGTGCCGATCGCGTTCAGGCGCTTGTCGATCTCGGCGTCCACGCGGGACACGAAGAACGACGCGACCGAACCGATCACGGACAGGTCGTGGCCGGCCTCCTTGGCCTGCTCCAGGCCGGTCAGGAAAGCGTCCATCACGGCGCGGTACCGGTCGATCGAGAAGATCAGCGTCACGTTCACGCTGATGCCCTGCGCGAGGGTCGCCGTGATGGCGGGCAGGCCCTCGACGGTCGCGGGGATCTTGATCATCACGTTGGGTCGGTCGATGGTCTCCCACAGCCGGACCGCGGTCGCGGTCGTCACGTCGGGGAACCGGGCCTGGCCCGGGTCGACCTCGATCGACACGCGGCCGTCCACGCCGCCGGTGGCGTCGTAGACGGGACGCAGCAGGTCGGCCGCGTCCCGGACGTCGTCGGTGGTGATGCGCTCGACGGCGGCCTCGACGTCCGTGCCCGCGAGCGCGGCCAGGGTCTCGTCGTACGCGTCGCCCTGAGCCAGGGCGGCGGCGAAGATGGTCGGGTTGGTGGTCACACCCACCACGTTCTTGGTGGCGATCAGCTCGGCCAGGTTGCCGCTGCGCAGGCGCTCGCGGGACAGGTCGTCGAGCCAGATGGCGACACCCGCCTCGGACAGCCGCTGGGTGGGACTGACGTTCTCGTTGACGTTGTCTGTCGTGCTGTCGGTCATCATGCCCTTCCTCTCGTGTCCGTGATCCTCAGCGGTTCAGGACGCCGCTTCGATCGACTCCTTGGCGGCCAGGGCGACAGCCTCGGCCGTGATGCCGTACTCGGCGTAGAGCTTCTTGTAGTCCGCCGAGGCGCCGTAGTGCTCGAGCGAGACGCTGCGGCCGGCGTCGCCGACGATCTCGCGCCAGCCCTGCGCCACGCCCGCCTCGACCGAGACGCGTGCCTTCACACCGGACGGGATGACCGACTCGCGGTAGGAGTCGTCCTGCTTGTCGAACCACTCGCGCGACGGCATGGAGACCACGCGCGCCTTGATGCCGTCGGCGGCGAGGAGCTCGCGCGCCTCGACGGCGAGCTGCACCTCGGAGCCGGTGCCCACCAGGACGACGTCGGGCGTGCCGTCCGTGTCCAGGAGCGTGTAGGCGCCCTTGAGGGTTCCCTCGGCGCCGGCGAAGCCGTCGGTGCCGCGCGGGTAGGTGGGCACGTTCTGGCGCGTGAGCACCAGGCCGGCCGGGTTGTCGCGGTTCTCGAGGATGCCGCGCCAGGCCCAGGCGGTCTCGTTGGCGTCCGCCGGTCGCACGACGTCGAGGCCCGGGATGGCCCGCAGCGCCGCGAGGTGCTCCACCGGCTGGTGGGTGGGGCCGTCCTCGCCGAGGCCGATCGAGTCGTGCGTCCAGACGAACGTGGACGGGATGCCCATGAGGGAGGCCAGGCGGACCGACGCGCGCATGTAGTCGGCGAACTGCAGGAAGGTGCCGCCGTACGGGCGGGTCAGGCCGTGCAGCACGATGCCGTTCAGGATCGATCCCATCGCGTGCTCGCGGATGCCGAAGTGCAGCGTGCGACCGAACGGGTCGCCCGGGAACTTCTTGGTCGCGTGCTCGGTGGGCACGAACGACGGCACGCCGTCCATGGTCGTGTTGTTGGAGCCGGCGAGGTCGGCCGAGCCGCCCCACAGCTCCGGCAGCACGTCAGCCAGGGACGAGAGCACCTTGCCCGACGCCGCGCGGGTCGCGACGCCCTTCTCGCTGGCCTCGAACTCCGGCAGGGAGTCGGACCAGCCCGCGGGCAGCTCGTGTGCGCTCAGGCGCTCAAGGAGGGCCGCCTGCTCGGGGTTGGCGTCCTTCCAGGACGCGAACGCGGCCTCCCAGGCCTTGCGCTGGTCACCCTGGCGCTCGGCGACGGAGCGCGTGTAGGCGAGCACCTCGTCGTCGATGGCGAACGTCGCCTCGGGGTCGAGGCCGAGGGCCGACTTGAGGCCCTTGATCTCGTCGGCGCCCATGGCCGAGCCGTGGATGCCGCCCGTGTTCTGCTTGGTGGGGGCGGGCCAGCCGATGATCGTGCGCAGCGCGATGATCGACGGCTTGCCGGTCTCGGACTTCGCGGCGTCGATCGCCGCGGCCAGCGCGTCGGTGTCCTCCGCGTAGCCCTCGCCGCCCGAGGTCCAGTCCACGCGCTGGGTGTGCCAGCCGTAGGCCTCGTAGCGCTTCAGCACGTCCTCGGTGAACGCGATGTTGGTGTCGTCCTCGATCGAGATCTTGTTGTCGTCCCAGATCAGGATCAGGTTGCCGAGCTGCTGGTGACCCGCGAGCGACGAGGCCTCCGCGGTCACGCCCTCCTGCAGGTCGCCGTCGGACGCGATGACGTACACGTGGTGGTCGAACGGTGACTCGCCGGGCGCTGCGGCCGGGTCGAGCAGGCCGCGCTCGCGGCGCGACGCCATCGCCATGCCCACGGCGGAGGCCAGACCCTGACCCAGCGGGCCGGTCGTGATCTCGACCCCCGCGGTGTGGCCGTACTCCGGGTGGCCCGGGGTCTTGGAGCCCCAGGTACGCAGGGCGGCGATGTCGTCCATCTCGAGGCCGTAGCCCGCGAGGAAGAGCTGCAGGTAGATCGTCAGGGACGAGTGTCCGGCGCTCAGCACGAAACGGTCGCGACCCAGCCATTCGGGGTCGGACGGGTCGTGGCGCATGGCCTTCTGGAAGAGGAGGTACGCGGCCGGCGCGAGCGAGATCGCCGTTCCGGGATGTCCGTTGCCCACCTTCTCGACGGCGTCGGCGGCCAGTGCCTTGATGGCCTTGACCGCTCGCTCGTCGAGCTCCGACCACTCCAGGGGCTTCAGCACGGGGTCGAAAGCGTTCACGAGTCCTCTTCTCTCCGCCGTCGGCCCTCTTCCTGCCCTGGAAGCGGACGGGCCGGAGAGCCGCGCAGCGCGCGTGCGGCGGCGGCCGGAATGCCTGCCGCCCTTCGTTCGATGGCGTCAACAACCCTATACGCGTGCGTAATCCGCCGCGCAGGGCTGTCCACGGAGCGTTTGGCCCCGGTAGGGGTGGACAAATCTCACACCGTGGTGCGGGAATGCGGGGCGCGGCACGGTGACGCCGCGACGTACCATGGGCACGCACCGCGTCGGCAACAGCGCCCACCTGGTGTGTTGGTGACCTCAGGACTCTCCCGAACGGAACTGCGACGCGCGTGAGAACGAGCCAGACGACGACCGGCCAGGCCGCGCGTCCCCAGACGGCCGGCGCCGAGGCGCCCTCCGCCCACGTCGAGCAGCGTCCGGGCGGGTGGTTCATGCGCCGTGCCGGTGCCTATGTCGCCCTGACCAAGCCGCGGGTCATCGAGCTGCTCCTCGTGACGACGGTGCCCACGATGATCCTCGCGGCCGACGGGCTGCCGAGCTTCTGGCTGATCGTCGCCACGCTGATCGGTGGTGCGGGTGCCGCGGGCAGCGCCAACGCGTTCAACATGTGGTGGGACCGCGACATCGACCAGGTGATGAACCGGACCAAGAAGAGGCCGCTGGCCACGGGGGAGATCACCCCCACCGCCGGCCTCGTGTTCGCCTCGATCCTCGGTCTGCTCTCGCTGACGTGGTTCGCGCTGGTCATCAACTGGGCGGCGATGTGGCTCACGCTGGGCGCCATCGCCATCTACGTCGTGGGCTACACGATGATCCTCAAGCGCCGCACCCCGCAGAACATCGTGTGGGGCGGCATCGCGGGCTGCATGCCAGTGTTCATCGGCTGGGCGTCCGTCACGGGCGGGCTGAGCTGGGCGGCGCTGGCGCTGTTCGGCATCATCTTCTTCTGGACGCCGCCGCACTACTGGCCGCTGTCCATCAAGTTCAAGCAGGACTACGCGAACGCCAACGTGCCGATGCTGCCGGTCGTCAGCGACGACAAGCGGGTGGCGGCCGAGATGGTGGGCTACACCATCGCGATGATCGCCTGCTCCCTCCTGCTGACGCCGCTCGCGGGGATGTCATGGGTCTACACGGCGGTGGCCGGTGTGCTCGGCGCGTGGTTCCTCTGGTCCACCATCGCGATGCTGCGCCGGGCCCAGGGCAAGGCCACCGGCAAGCTGGGCGCCATGAAGGTCTTCCACGGGTCGATCACGTACCTGTCCCTGCTGTTCGTGGCCGTCGCGGTGGACGTCTTCCTGCCGTTCTGACCCGGGTATCCGCACGGTCATGATTCGGCCTCGTCCGACGTCCCGGCCTAGGCTGGGAGGGTGACCGAGACCCCAGCCGACCGAACCATCGACACCGCTCCCCAGTCCGGTGCCCAGCCCGCTGCGCAGCCCGCGGGCTACGGCGCAGGCCTGCCGACGGCGTCCGCCGCCGTCCCCGAGAGCGACCTGGCTCCCCGCCGGGCCACGCGCGAGAAGTCGCGCGTCGCCCCCGACTACGCGCGGGCCTGGCTCCTGCTGTCCGCGATGCGTACCGAGCTGTTCGACAAGGCTCAGCTCTCGCGTGCGGACCAGGTGATCCTCGACTGCGAGGACGCGATCGACGACTCGTTGAAGGACGAGGCGCGCGAGAACGTCATCCGGTGGATCAAGAACGGCGGCAGTGCCTGGGTCCGGATCAACGACCGCCAGGCACCCGCCTGGGCCGACGACGTCGCATACCTGCGCGGCCTCAAGGGTCTCAACGGCGTGATGCTCGCCAAGACGGAGAGCGCCGACGACGTCATCGACACCGCGCAGCGCCTCGGCGGTGACGTGCCGGTCATCCCGCTCGTGGAGTCGGCCCTCGGCATCGAGGAGGCCGTTCACATCGCGCGTGCCCGCGGCGCCTTCCGCCTGGCGTTCGGCTCGGGCGACTACCGCCGCGACACGGGTGCCGCGAACGAGCCCATGGCCATGGCGTACCCGCGCACGCGGCTCGTGGTCGCCAGCCGCATCGGTGGCCTCCCCGGCCCCGTCGACGGTCCCACGGTGGGTTCGTCGCACGCCCTGCTGCGCGAGCAGTCGGCGGACGCCGTGAACCTGGGTATGACCGGCAAGCTCTGCCTGGACTTCGAGCAGTCCGCGGTCATCAACGAGTCCTTCGCGCCGACGTCGTCCGACGTGGCCTGGGCCGTCGACTTCCTGGCCGAGTTCGAGGCCGCCGGCTCCGTGATCCGCGACGGCAGCGACAAGCCGCGGCTCGCCCGCGCGCAGGTCATCCGTTCGCGTGCGGAACTGTTCGGGATCAACCCTGCCTGACGGACATCCCGGATCAACCTCGCACAGCGGTCACCCGGCGTGGCCTGCCTCCCCGGCAGGCCACGCTCGGCATGATGGGGCGGTGCCCACCGCCCTGGCCCGTCCGCAACCGACTCCCGAGCCCCCGCCCGGTCCGGCCTCGAACGCCGGGCTGGACCGCGCGCTGGGGGACTACCTCGCGCACCTGAGCGTCGAGCGGGGCCTGTCGGGCAACACCGTCGCGGCCTACCGTCGCGACCTCGCGCGGTACGCGGCCTACCTGGCCACGGCCGGGCGGCCCCGCCTGGACGCGGTCACCGAGGCCGACGTCACGGGCTTCGTCGAGGCGGTACGTCAGGGGACCGACGGCGGTCGGCCGCTCTCGCCGTCGTCCACGGCCCGCTCCCTGGCCGCCGTGCGGGGGTGGCACCGGTTCGCCCAGGCGGAGGGCCTGGCGGTGGACGACCCCGCCGCCGAGGTGCGTGCGCCCACCCAGCTGCGTCGCCTGCCGCACGCGCTGTCCGTGGACGACGTCGGCGCCCTGCTCGACGCCGCGGGCAGCGGCGACGGGCCGCTGCCCCTGCGCGACCGGGCGCTGCTCGAGCTGCTGTACGCCACCGGTGCGCGGATCTCCGAGATCGTGGGCCTCGACGTCGACGGCATGGCCGACAGCACCGCCGTCCGGCTGCTCGGCAAGGGCTCCAAGGAGCGGGTGGTGCCCGTGGGCTCGTTCGCGCGCGAGGCGCTGGACGCGTACCTCGTGCGGGCTCGCCCGGCACTGGCCGCCGCGGGGCGGGGCACCCCAGCGCTGTTCCTCAACACCCGCGGCGCGCGGATGTCCCGGCAGACCGCGTGGGCGGCGCTCCAGTCGGCCGCCACGCGGGCCGGGCTCAAGGAGCACGTCTCGCCGCACACCCTGCGGCACTCGTTCGCCACCCACCTGCTGTCCGGCGGAGCGGACGTACGTGTGGTGCAGGAACTGCTGGGGCATGCTTCGGTCACGACCACGCAGATCTACACGATGGTCACCCCGGACGCGCTGCGCGAGGTCTACGCGGCGGCCCACCCCCGTGCGCGGTAGGCGGGCGGGGGTAGCTGGGCGGGGGTAGCGGGTGTCGGGAGGTGGGGCCGGGAGTTGGGTCGGGAGCTGGGGCCGGGAGCTGGGGCCGGGAGCTGGGTCGGGAGCTGGGGCCTGGTGCCGGAACAGTTGAGCGGCCCTCCCGGCCGGAGGTGAGCGGCCGGTCGCTGAGCGGCCCTCGGGTCCCTCCCTCGACGACCGGCCGATACCCCTTGTGCACGCGGACCGAGCCGCGCCGAACCGCAACTTGCTGGTCGTTTCGCAGGCCATTCGCGCCGAACCGCAACCTTCACGTCTGCTTCCACGTACCCGGACGTCGAACCGCAACCTGTTGGTCTATGTCCTCGAATCCGAGCGCCGAACCGCAACCTTCACGTCTGTCTGGCCGCGAACTGCAGGTTGAACGCCTATAAGACCGAAACCGACGTTCTGCTTGCGGTTCGGCGACGGGATGGACGTTGAGCTTGCGGTTCGGCGGGTGTGGGTGGCGGGATGGACGTTGAGCTTGCGGCTCGGCGCGGGATCGGTCTGCCGGTCGGCTGGTCGGCTGGTCGGCTGCCCGGTCGCCCGGTCGCCCGGTCGGCCGACTGCTCACCCCGCGGCCCGTACCGGAAGGACGCCACGCCGAGGGTGCGGGCCGGGTGGTGCCCACACTCTGGTATAGCGTGGCGGGCGTGAGCGAGGCACCCAGCCAGGAGGGAGCGGACACGATGACCGACATGCTTCTCGGTAAGACGGTCGTCGGCGCACCCGAGGACTCGGAGACCCTGCGCGACGTGGTCGGGCGCGTCATGCCGGAGCTGCCCGAGCCGGCACCCCTCACCAGCCACGGCCCGGCGCGCATCATCGCGATGTGCAACCAGAAGGGCGGCGTCGGCAAGACGACCACCACCATCAACCTCGGGGCGTGCCTCGCGGAGTACGGCCGCAAGGTGCTCCTGGTCGACTTCGACCCGCAGGGCGCCGCGTCGGTCGGCATCGGCGTGAACCCACACGAGCTCGACCTCACCGTCTACAACCTGCTCATGGAGCGGGGCGTCGACATCCATGACGTGCTGATGCCGTCCGGTATCGAGAACCTCGACGTGCTGCCCGCGAACATCGACCTGTCGGCGGCCGAGGTGCAGCTCGTGGGCGAGGTGGCGCGCGAGTCCGTGCTGGCCCGCGCCCTGCGTCCGGTGATGGACGACTACGACGTGATCCTCATCGACTGCCAGCCCAGCCTCGGCCTGCTCACGGTCAACGCCCTGACCGCGGCGCACGGCGTGCTGATCCCGCTGGAGTGTGAGTTCTTCGCCCTGCGCGGCGTCGCGCTGCTGGTGGAGACCATCGAGAAGGTGCGGGACCGGCTCAACCCGGCGCTGGAGATCGACGGTATCCTCCCGACCATGTACGACTCGCGCACCCTCCACTCGCGCGAGGTCGTGGCCCGGGTGCACGAGGCCTTCGGTGACACGCTGCTGCACTCGATCATCGGGCGCACGGTGAAGTTCCCCGACGCCACGGTCGCCGCGGAGCCGATCACCGCATACGCGCCGGGCCACCCCGGTGCCGCCGCGTACCGTCAGCTGGCCCGGGAACTCGTGGCTCGTGGCGACGCTGCCTGAGGAAGCGGTCCTCGAGGCTGAGCCGGACGCCCTGCCTGACGACGCCCTGCCCGCGGAGTCACCCGCCGACGAACGGCGCGCCTCCCGCACCTTCCAGGTGCGCCTGCACAACTTCGAGGGACCGTTCGACCTGCTGCTCTCGCTCATCGCGAAGCACAAGATGGACGTCACCGAGGTGGCGCTCGCGGTGGTCACCGACGAGTTCGTCGCGCACATCCGCGAGGCCGAGCGCGCCTCCCGCGAGGCCGCGGCACGCGGTGAGGAGCACGAGTCCTGGGACCTCGGGGTGGCCAGCGAGTTCCTGGTCATCGCCGCGACGTTGCTCGACCTCAAGGCCGCGCGCCTGCTGCCCGGCGTCGTCGACGAGGACGCCGAGGACCTCGAGCTGCTCGAGGCCCGTGACCTGCTGTTCGCGCGCCTGCTGCAGTACCGCGCGTACAAGGAGGTATCGAAGTTCGTCGCCGAGCAGATGGCGTCGGCCGGGCGTCGCGTGCCGCGCCTGACGCCGCTCGAGCCGCACCTGGCCGCGATCCTGCCGGAGCTGGTCTGGGACACGACGGGGGAGCAGCTCGCCGAGCTGGCTGCGCGCGTGCTGGCTCCCAAGCCGCCGCCCGTGGTGGGGCTGGCGCACCTGCACGGCTCCGCGGTGAGCGTGCGCGAGGAGGCGGGCGTCATCGTCCGGCGTCTGCGCGACGAGCACTCGCTGACGTTCCGGTCGCTGACGGCGGGGACGGAGCGCCTCGTGACCGTCGCCCGGTTCCTGGCGCTGCTGGAGCTCTTCCGCGACTCCCTGGTCGGGTTCGAGCAGGTCAGCCCGCTGGGCGAGCTCACGGTGCGCTGGACGGCCGGGCCCGAGGACGGCGAGAAGTACCTCGACCCCCAGGCAGGCCCGAGCGAGTTCGACGAGGGCGACGAGCCCGTCGGGGGCGAGGGCGCCGCCGGCCCCGGGTCCGAACACACCGCGCAGCACACCGACGGCCAGACCGCGCAGCTCACCGACCAGCACACCGACCACACCGACCAGCACACCCAACAGCCCGAGCAGACCGGAGCGGAGGCGACAGCATGACCGTCGACGAGCAGGCCCCCGAGGCGGTTCCCGCCGTCGTCACCGGAACCGACGCCGTCGTCACCGGTACCGGAACCGTCGCCGCCGGTACCGGAACCGACCCCACCGGCACCCTCACCCAGGACGACCCGTCGCTCGTCGACGTCCACACGCTCCCGGGCGGGGCGCACGCCGCGGTCGAGGCGGTGCTCATGGTGGCCGACGCGCCGATCGGCGCGGATCGCATCGCCGCGGCGCTCGACCTGACGCAGGACGAGACCGACGACATCCTGCACGAGCTGGCCGACGAGTATGCAGGGCATCTCGGGTCGCGCCCGCGCGGCTTCGAGCTGCGCCGCACCGTGGACGGGTGGCGCATCTACTCGTCCGCGGCGCACGCGGACCCGGTGGGGCGGTTCGTGCTGGACGGACAGTCGTCGAAGCTGAGCCAGGCCGCCCTGGAGACTCTCGCGGTGATCGCGTACCGCCAGCCGGTGACGCGAGGCCAGGTCAGCGCAGTGCGCGGCGTGAACGTCGACGGTGTCGTACGGACGCTGCTGACTCGCGGGCTGATCGCCGAGATCGGTCAGGATCCGAGCTCGGGTGCGGTTCTGTTCGGAACCACGGGATACTTCTTGGAGCGGATGGACTTCTCGTCGCTCGACGAGCTGCCTCCGCTGGCGCCGCACCTGCCGGACCTCGACATGCTCGAGGGTCTCGACGGGCTGGACTCCTAGCCCGTACGCGAGCCCGTACGCGGGCCCGGGGCGCGCCTCTTCCCGAATCGACGAGAGACGAATCATGAGCAACGAACGCCGCGGCGGGAGCCGCCGCGAATCCAGCGGTGGCCAGCAGGCCCGCCGTCCTGACCACTCCGGCAAGGGTGGCAAGAACTTCCGGGGCGGCAGCTCCGCCAAGAGCCGCGCGCAGGCGAACGCGCCGCGTCGTCGGCCTGCCAAGCCCGCGGAGCAGGGCCGCGACGTGCACGTCGATGGCGGCGTGCGCCTGCAGAAGGTGCTCGCGCAGGCCGGGCTCGGCTCCCGCCGCGCGAGCGAGGAGCTGATCGCCGACGGCCGCGTCGAGGTGGACGGCCAGATCGTCACCGAGCTGGGGGTGCGGATCGACCCGGCCACCGCCGTCGTCCACGTGGACGGGCTGAGAATCCAGCTCGACCAGGCCAAGGTGACCATCGCGCTGAACAAGCCGCTGGGCGTGGTCTCGACCATGGACGACCCCAAGGGGCGTCCTACCGTCGCCGACCTCATCAAGAACCGTGAGGAACGTCTCTTCCACGTAGGCAGGCTCGACGCCGACAGCGAGGGACTGCTGCTCCTGACGAACGACGGCGAGCTTGCCAACCGCCTGTCGCACCCCAAGTACGAGATCGCCAAGACGTACCTCGTGACCGTCGAGGGCGAGGTCTACCCGCGGGTCGGACGCGAGCTGCTGAAGGGCGTCGAGCTCGAGGACGGCGTCGCGAAGATGGACGCGGTGCACGTGCTCCAGCAGATCGACGGCTTCGCGATGCTCGAGGTGGTGCTGCACGAGGGCCGCAACCGGATCGTCCGGCGCATGTTCGACGCCGTGGGCCACCCCGTGACCCGCCTCGTGCGCACCCGCATCGGCCCGATCCCGCTGGGCGACCTGAAGTCCGGCCGCACCCGGGTGCTGGGGCGTACGGAGCTCGGCACCCTGATGAACGCCGTAGACCTGTAACCTCGACCGCTGAGTGCTGGGTATCTGTGCCCGGAAGGCACTCTGACCGACATCTACCCAGCACTCAACGGAAAGCGAGCGGGACTGTGACCAGCCCTGTTGTCGTCGCCATCGACGGACCCTCCGGCTCCGGCAAGTCGAGCGTGTCCAAGGCGGTCGCCGCGCGGCTCGGCCTGGCCTACCTCGACACGGGGGCCATGTACCGCGCGGCCACCGTGTGGAGCATGGAGACGGCCGACCTGGACGACGCCGGGTCCGTCACCGCCGCGGTCCGGGCGATGCCGCTGGTCATGGGCCTGGACCCGGCCGCACCCGGCGTCGAGCTGGACGGCCGGGACGTCGCCGTGACGATCCGTACCACCGACGTGACGACCAACGTCTCGAAGGTCGCGTCCAACCTGGACGTGCGTGCCGAGCTCAAGCAGCTCCAGCGCGCGATCATCGAGCAGGAGTCCACCGTGGCGCAGGCCGTACAGTCCGGCGGCCGGGGGATCGTGGCCGAGGGTCGCGACATCACCACCGTCGTGGCGCCCGACGCCGACGTCCGCGTGCTGCTCACCGCCTCGGAGGAGGCGCGGCTGCGGCGCCGGTCCCTGGAGGTGCACGGCGCCGCCGACGCGAGCGCCGTGGAGGCCACCAAGGACCAGGTGCTGCGCCGCGACCAGGACGACGCGAAGGTGACGCAGTTCCAGGTCGCCGCGGACGGCGTGGTCACCGTCGACTCCAGCGATCTCGACTTCGAGCAGACCGTGGATGCCGTCCTGGCGGTCGTCACGCAGGTGACGGGCCGCGAGGTCGCGCCCTCCGCGTGAGCCGGCGCCCGGGTCTCAGTCCCGGGCAGCCGTGCGGGCGCCGGTGACGGCGGCCGCAAGGACCACGACGGCGCACGCGACGACGATCCCGGCGAGCGGTAGCCAGGGGATCGTCAGGGGTGCGTCGGGGACCTCGCGCACGACCGCCTGGCGCACGAGCCACCCGACGTACCCGGTGATCGCGCCGCCCACGAGCAGCGCCGCGGCGCCGGTGAAGCAGGTCTCCCAGAGGGACGCGCGGCGCACCTGCGCCGGCGTGGCGCCCAGGAGGCGTGCGGTCTGCAGCTGGCGCCGGCGCTGCGTCGAGCCGATGAGTGTCGCGTTCACCGCGGCGATCGCCGCGTAGACGCCGGCGGGGCCGAGCATGACGCACAGCACGAGCGTGTTCATCTCCCGGTCCTCGTCGGCCACGCGGCGCGCCCATTCGCCGGCGGTCTCCACCTCGGCGCCCGTCCCGCGCAGGGCGGCCGCCACGGTGGTGACGTCCGTGCCGTCGTCGGGCAGCACGAACACGGTGCCCGTGGGGCGGGCGGCGCCGGTGGCGCCGGGCAGGTCGTCGGGGACGAGCACCTCGGCCCACAGGTCGGGCGCGTCGGGGACGACGGCGACGACGGTCACCTTCGTGCTCGTCCCGCCGAGGTGCAGGGTGCGGGTGTCACCGACCCGCCCGCCGACGTCGGACACGAAGGTCTCGGTCACCGCCACGGCCGGGCCGCGCAGGTCGTCGAGCGACCCCCGGAGGGCCTGGAGGCTGCGTGTGCCGGAGACGGTGGCGACGTCGACCACCTCTGCCTCCGTGCGTCCGCTGTGCCCGAGCTCCACGGGCACGGTGCGCCGTACGTCGGCGATGGCAACGCCGGGGACCTGGGCTGTGCCGGCAGCCGGGTCGTCACCCGGGCCGGGCCTCGGCGCCTGGGCCACGAGCGGCGCCGTCAGCGCCGCTCGGTCGGCGCCCTCCGTCCAGTCCGCGGTGGCGCCGAACGCCAGGAGCAGGGACCCCGCGAGGGCTGAGATCGCGACGACGGGAGCGGCCACCGCGGTGGTCATCCGTACCGACGAGCGGGCGTGGTCGCGGGCGAGCCGCGCCGCGGGGTCGCGGGCCGCGACGCTCCGCCCGGCCAGCCCGGCGAGGGCCGGGTAGACCAGCCCACCCACGGCGTTGAGCCCGGTCACGGCGAGGATCGGCAGCAGCATCCCCGTCAGCAGCGCGGAGAGCAGCGTCATGTTCGTGGCGCTCACCGCCGAGGCGACCAGCGCCGTGAGTGCGGTGAGCGCGACGAACGCCTGGAGCACCCCTGGCCGGCGCCGCTCCAGCACCGCGGCGCGGAAGGCCTCGACGGGCTGGGTGCGGCCGGCACGACCGCCGGCCCGCCATGCGCCGAGCAGCGCGACGCCCCCACCGAGGAACCCGGCGACGGCCCATGCGGCGTCGGGCCCGGGTGTCGTCAGCACGACGGGCGTCAGTCCGACCCCGTGCAGCACGGTGAACGCCACGGGTGTGAGGACCGTGGCCAGGGCCATGCCGCTGACGGTGCCGATCACAGCGACGACGGCCGCCTCGCCCAGCAGCAGCATCCGCACCTGCCACGGTGTGGCGCCGATCAGGCGGAGCAGGCCGAGCTCGCGGCGGCGGGTCGCCACGACGAACCCGAACGTGCTGGCCACCACGAACATCGCCATGAACAGCGAGATGCTCGCCACGAACCCGAAGAGCGAGCCCAGGTCGTCCACCTGTGCGCGGACCTGGGCGGTGACCTCGTCGGCGGCGGTCGCATCGAGCGCCCCCAGCAGGTTCACGGCCAGGCCGATGAGGGCCGTTCCGCCCGCCAGGGCCACTACGGCACCTGCGTACGCACGCCACGAGTCGCGGAACGTCTTGAGGCTGTGCGTGAGGATCATCGTTCGAGCTCCGTCATCCGTGCCGCGATCTGCGTGGCGTCGCCACGGTGCATCTGCCCCACCACGAGTCCGTCCGCGAGGAACAGCACCGCATCGGCGTACGAGGCGGCGAGCGGGTCGTGGGTGACCATGACCACGGTCTGGCCGGCATCCGCCAGGCTCCGCAGCAGCGCGAGCACGTCACGGCCCGTGGACCGGTCCAGCGCGCCGGTGGGCTCGTCGGCGAACAGGACGGCGGGACGCGTGTGCAGGGCGCGGGCGATCGCGACCCGCTGCTGCTGCCCGCCGGACATCTCCGGTGGACGGCGCCGCGCCAGGTCGCGCAGCCCCACGCGGTCCAGGGCGTCGAGCACCGCCGGGCGATGCACGCGCTGCCCGGCGAGCCGGGCGGGCAGCGCCACGTTGTCGGCTGCCGTCAGGGCGTCCAGCAGGTTGTACTGCTGGAACACGAAGCCCATGGTCGTGCGGCGCAGCTTCGTCAGCCGGGTCGGATCGAGGCTCCTGAGCGGTGTGCCGGCGATCGTGACCTCGCCCTGGCTCGGCCGGTCCAGGCCGGCCGCGATCTGCATCAGGGTGGACTTGCCCGAGCCGGACGGACCCATGACCGCCGTGAACGTGCCGGCCGGGAAAACATGGGTGACGCCCCGCAGGGCGTCCACCGTCCCCGACCGGGACCGGTAGCTGCGGGTGATGCCGTCGAGCACGACGGCCGCCTCGGAGGCGGTGCTGGTGGTCATGCCCCCAGCGAACAGCGCGGGGGAGCACGGCACCCGGGCCTGCACGCCACACCGGGGTAGCGCGTGCGCTACCCCGGGGCGGGTCGTGGTCGCCTAGGGTCGTTCCGTGACCTCACCGCCCGACGTGTGGGCTGCCCTGCGCGGGCGCCCCTGGCGCTTTCTCGGCTCCTCCTGGCCGTGGCGGGCGCTCGCGTACCTGGGCGGCACGGTGCCGGTGGCGCTGGTCGTCGCGGTGGTGCTCCTCGTGACCGTGGGTGTCGGTGTGCTGACCGCGGTGCTCGTGGTCGGCCTGCTGGTGCTCTCCGGCATCCCGCTCGTCTCGTCGGTCGTGGCCACGGTCGAACGACGCCGGATGCAGCTGCTGCTCGGGCGGCGGACGCCGTCGGACGGCGTGCCCTGGCGGACCCGGTTGCGCGCCCTGCGCACCATGCCGGTCGCCTGGCAGGAGGTCGGCTACACCGTGCTGCTGGCCGTCGTGCTCTGGGTGGTCGATGCCGTCGCGCTCGGCCTCGTCGTCACTGTCCCCGGGGTCCTGCTGGCCGCCCCCGCACTGGTCCGACTCGACGGGCCTGTCAGCATGGGTCCCTGGCAGATCGACACGCCGGCCGAGGGATGGCTCGCCGTAGCGCCCGGCCTGGTCCTGCTCGTGGCCGGCCTCTACGGCACCACCCTCCTGGCGGCCGCCCAGGCGAGCCTCGCCCGCATCCTCCTCGACCCTCAGCAGGCCCGGCTCGCCGAGGCGGTCGCCGAGCTGCGGCGCTCGCGGGTGGGGTTGGTCGACGCGTTCGAGACCGAACGCCGCCGGATCGAGCGCGACCTGCACGACGGCGCCCAGCAGCGCCTCGTGGCCCTCACGATGACGCTGGGCCGCGCGGAGCTGGAGATCGGACCGGGGGCAGGGCTGGACCTGGTCCGTGAGGCGCACGGTCAGGCCGAGGCCGCGCTGCGGGAGCTGCGCAGCACCGTGCGTGGCATCCACCCGCGCGTGCTGGTGGACCACGGCCTCGACGCGGCGGTGCACGAGATCGCCGACGTGTCCGAGGTGCCCGTCACCGTGGACCTGCGTCTGCCGGGCAGGCTGCCCGGGCCCGTCGAGGCGGCGGCGTACTTCGTCGTGAGCGAGGCGCTCACCAACGTGGTGCGGCACGCCGCGGCGCGGTCCGTGCGGGTTCACGGGCGGATCGCCGAGGGCCGGCTCGTGCTCACGGTGCTCGACGACGGCGTCGGGGGTGCCGTCGTGCGCACCGGCGGCGGGCTCGCCGGGCTCGCCGTGCGCCTCGAGGCCCTGGACGGCGACCTGTCCGTGACCAGTCCTTCCGGTGGCCCCACGGAGGTGCGAGCGACATGCCCGGTGAGCTGAGTCCCGGTGTGAGTCCCGGTGCGCTGAGGATCGTGCTCGCCGAGGACGCCGCCCTGCTGCGGGAAGGGCTCCTGGCGATCCTGGAGCGTGCGGGGCACGAGGTGGTCGCGGCCGTCGGGGACGCCGAGGCGCTGCTCGCCTTTACGGGCGCCGCCGTGCCCGACGTGGTCATCACCGACATCCGGATGCCGCCCACGCACACGGACGAGGGCCTGCGGGCGGCCGCCGAGCTGCGCCGTCGTCACCCCGACCTGGGTGTGCTGGTGCTCTCCGCGTACGTCGCCGACGCGTACGTGGCCGAGCTGCTCGAGTCCGCACCCGGTGGCGGCATCGGCTACCTGCTCAAGGACCGCGTGGGACACGTGCGTGAGTTCCTCGACAGCCTGGCCCGTGTGGCCGCGGGAGAGATGGTGGTCGACCCGGAGGTGGTGCGCAGCCTGCTGGGCCGACGGCGCGACGACGGGCCCCTCGCCTCCCTGACGGACCGCGAACGGGAGGTGCTCGCCCTGATGGCCGAGGGACGTACCAACGGGTCGATCGCCGCCGAGCTGTTCGTGTCCGAGGCTGCGGTGCGCAAGCACGTGGGCAACATCTTCGCCAAGCTGCCGCTGGACCCGACGTCGGACCGGCGGGTGTCGGCCGTGCTCGCCTACCTGCGGGACGGCTGACGGCCGCCGACCGGTTCGCGCGCCGGGACGGGACGGATGTCATAGTTACCGCGCTACTGCGGATGCTGCTCGGCCTGCGACAATGGGTGCATGACCCACGACTCCTCTGCATCGGAGGCTGCTGCGCTGGACGCGGCGGCCCGAGATGATGCTGCCCTCGACGCCGCCGCCCCGGCCGCACCCGACCTCGATCTCTCGGAGACCGAGGACGACATCGCGCGCGAGCGGGCGCTGCGCGTCGGCCTCGAGGAGTTCGAGCTCGACGACGAGGACCAGGCACTCCTGGACTCCGAGTGGTCGGACGAGGAGTCCGAGGCCGAGCAGGTGCTGCCGGTGCTCGCGATCATCGGGCGGCCGAACGTCGGCAAGTCCACGCTGGTCAACCGGATCCTCGGCCGTCGTGAGGCCGTCGTGGAGGACAAGCCCGGCGTGACGCGCGACCGCGTCTCCTACCCTGCCGAGTGGGCCGGTCGTCAGTTCATGCTCGTGGACACGGGCGGCTGGGAGGTCGACGTCGCCGGCATCGAGTCCAAGGTGGCGGAGCAGGCCGAGGTCGCGATCTCCCTCGCGGACGCCGTGGTCTTCGTGGTCGACGCCGCCGTGGGTGCCACCGCGACCGACGAGCGCGTCGTGGAGCTCCTGCGCCGGTCCGGCAAGCCGGTGGTGCTGTGCGCCAACAAGGTCGACGGCGCCTCGGGCGAGGCCGACGCGACCTACCTGTGGGCCCTCGGCCTGGGGGAGCCGTACCCGGTCTCGGCGCTGCACGGCCGTGGCACGGGCGACCTGCTCGACGCCGCCGTCAAGGCGCTGCCCACGAAGTCGGCCCACGGCTCGCTGCGCCCTGCGGGCCCACGCCGCGTGGCGCTCGTCGGCCGGCCGAACGTCGGCAAGTCGTCGCTGCTGAACAAGATCGCCGGCTCCGAGCGCGTGGTGGTCGACGAGGTCGCCGGCACCACGCGCGACCCGGTCGACGAGCTGATCGAGCTGCGCGGCATCCCGTACTGGTTCGTGGACACCGCCGGCATCCGCCGGCGGGTGCACCAGACCAAGGGCGCCGACTTCTACGCGTCCCTGCGCACGCAGGCCGCCATCGAGAAGGCCGAGATCGGCGTGGTCCTGGTGGACGCGTCCAACCCGCTCACCGAGCAGGACATCCGGGTGATCCAGCAGGTCGTCGACTCCGGTCGTGCGCTCGTCGTCGCGTACAACAAGTGGGACCTCATGGACGAGGACCGCCGGCCCTACCTCGAGCGCGAGATCGAGAAGGAGCTGGTGCAGATCCAGTGGGCGCCCCGCGTCAACCTCTCGGCCCGCACCGGCTGGCACGCCGAGCGGCTGGTCCCGGCCATCGAGCGTTCGCTCGCCTCGTGGGACCGACGCGTGCCGACCGGCAAGCTCAACGCGTTCCTCGGTGAGCTCGTCGCGGCCCACCCGCACCCGCTGCGGGGCGGCAAGCAGTCGCGCATCCTGTTCGCCACGCAGGCCTCGACCCGGCCGCCGCGCTTCGTCATCTTCGCCACCGGCTTCATCGAGGCCGGCTACCGCCGGTTCATCGAGCGCCGCCTGCGTGAGACGTTCGGCTTCGAGGGCACGCCGATCGAGATCTCGGTGCGCGTCCGCGAGAAGCGCCGCCGCTGAGCGTCCGCGCCGCGCCGGCTGCCTTGCGCGGACCCAGTCATCTGGCCCGGAAACCGTGTGGTTTCTGGGCCAGATCGCTGGGTGGGCGGAGCGAGTTCGGTGTGGCGCGTGCTCGATACCCACGATGTGGGCGACTCGCGGTACCTTCGGGTCGTGCTTCCGGCCAGTATCCCCAGCCCTGACCCGGTGTGGTCCCAGTTCAGCCTGGGCCCGCTCACCATCCACACCTACGCCCTGTGCCTGCTGGCCGGCATCGCCGCCGCCGCGTACATCACGGATCGGCGGCTCCGCGCACGCGGCGCCGCTCCCGGGCTCGCCCTCGACATCGCGATGTGGGCGGTGCCGATCGGCATCGTCGGCGCCCGGATCTACCACGTGCTCACCCACCTGGACGACTTCACCGGCCCGGGCGTGGACCCGTGGGCCTGGGTACGCATCTGGGAGGGCGGCAACGCCCTGTTCGGATCCCTGATCGGCGGCGCCGTCGGCGTCTGGATCGGTTGCCGGCAGACGGGCCTGCGGTTCGGGTCGTTCGCCGACGCGCTCGCGCCCGGCCTGCTCGTCGCCCAGGCGATCGGCCGCCTCGGCAACTACGTGAACCAGGAGCTGTTCGGCCTGCCGACCACGCTGCCGTGGGGCCTGGAGATCCGGCCCGACGCACCGATGTTCCCGGTCGGTACGCCCGAAGGCACCCTGTTCCACCCCCTGTTCCTGTACGAGATGGTCTGGAACATCATCGGGGTCGCGGTGCTGCTCACCATCGAGCGCCGGGTGGTCCGCCGGAACGCGGCACTGGAGCACCCGGGCGCCGGCCTGCGGTGGGGCCGCATGTTCGGCCTCTACCTCATCTGGTACGGGCTGGGCCGCAGCTGGCTCGAGTCCATCCGGATCGACCCTACGAGCGACGCGCCGCTGGGTGTCCCCGCGAACATCTGGACGTCGGGCTTCGCCATCCTGCTCGGCATCGTGATCATCGTGGTGCAGGGGCGGCGGCACCCCGAGCCCGAGCCGTCGGTGTACCGGCCAGGGCGCGAGCCCGTGGACGAGGACGCCGTGGACGAAGACGCCGAGAACGAAGACGCCGAGAACGAGGACGTGGCGGGCACCGCTGCCGAGAACGAGAACCTCGAGGCCGGGTCAGCGGCCTCGCCCGACAGCAAGTAGCCCCGACAGCAAGTAGCACCCGCACGACCTCCGGGGACTGTGCCCGCTGCGCGCGTGTGCGCACGGTCACAGTCCCCAGGGTTGTCCGGCCGGGCACCGTTCCGGAGGATGTGGTCATGCCACGCTCGCGTCCCGGGGGCGCCCCTGCCCCGGCCCGGCGAGCCGTGGGACCGCGGACCTGGTGGCCTGTCGCAGTCGTCCTGGTCGCGGTGGCATGGGGCGGCAACGAGTTCACGCCGCTGCTCGTGATGTACCGCGAGCGGGGGGACATCGGGCCCGTCACCGTCGACGCGCTGCTTGCCGTGTACGTGTTCGGTATCGTTCCCGCGCTGCTGCTGGGCGGGCCGCTGTCCGACCGGTTCGGCCGCCGTCCGCTGCTGCTGCCCGCGGCGCCTGTGTCCGCCGTCGGGTCGCTCGTGCTCGCGCTGGACCCGGCGAACCCTGTGATGCTGTCCGTCGGCCGGCTGCTGTGCGGCGTGGCGCTCGGCCTGGCCATGGCCGTCGGATCCACCTGGCTCACGGAGCTCAGCGCCGCGACGGGTGACCGGGGTGCCGGGCCTCGTCGTGGATCGCTGTCGCTGACCACGGGATTCCTCGCGGGCGCGGCCGTCGCGGCCACGCTCGCGCAGTTCGCTCCCTGGCCCACGCACCTGTCGTACGTGTTGCACGCGGCCGGGGCCCTGGTCGCCGGACTGGCACTGCTCCGCGTCCCGGAGGCCCGCCCGCGACAGCGGAGCGAGGAGCGGGCACCGCTGATGGACGACCTGCGCATCACCGCCGTCCGCCACCCACGGTTCCTCCGGGTGGTCGTGCCGCTCGCACCGTGGGTGTTCGGCTGCGGGGGATGTGCCTTCGCGGTGCTGCCCACCCTCCTCACCGACCAGGTCGGCAGCTTTCCGATCGCCTTCGCTGGGGTGATGGCCATCCTCACCCTCGGCTGCGGCATCGGCATCCAGGTGGTGGCCCGCCGCATCGACACGTCGTCGGCCCGGGCGTCCGTGGTGGCACTGGTCATCGTGGCGGTGGGGATGGTGCTCGCCGCGTGGACGTCCGTGAGCCTCTCGCTCCCGCTGGGCGTGGTGACCGCGGTGTTGCTCGGCGCCGGATACGGTCTGTCGCTGGTCGCGGGCCTCAGCGAGGTCGCCCGGATCGCCGGGCCACGCGAGCTCGCCGGGCTCACGGCGGTCTTCTACGCACTGACCTATCTCGGGTTCTTCGCCCCGATGGTCCTCGCCTGGCTCGGTGACACCTGGTCCTACGGTGAGATGTTCGGCTTCGGCGCGGTCGTCGTGCTGCTGTGCCTGACGGTCGTCGTGATCTCCTCGCGCACCGCCCTGCCGGACCGGATCCGGCGGTAGCGCCCGAGCACCCGGCTCGGCACGAGCGTCGGTCGGGAAATACCACCCGTACGGCCGGATTCCGGCAATTCACCCAGACCGCTATCGTTCGTGTCGTGAGGCAGAACCCGCGACCGACGCGACATCTCGAGCATGTCGAGCCCGGACAGATCGGAATGCCGCTGCCGCCGTCGGCCGGTGGCCCGGCGTGGGGTCTCTCGGCGCGCGCGGACCACCCGGCCGACGGCGGCGACGAGTCACCCGGGAGTGACGCCGTCGACGCCGGAACCGACGCCGGAACCGACGCCGGAACCGACGCCGAGCCGGCCGCTGTATCCGCCGCCGGATTCACCGACGGTGGGCCTGCTCTGTACGAGGCCTCAGCCGCGTTCGCGGACCCGTCCGATGGACTGCCTACCCCGGTGCCCGGCCCGGTGAGCGCCGCCGCGCCCGCCCCGACGGCGTCTTCAGTGCCCGGTCCGGAGATCGTCGACGAGTTCACCCCGAGGTTCGTCCCCTACGTCCCCATTCCCGACGTCCCCACTCCCTACATACCCACTCCTGACGTCCCCACCTCCGCCGTCCCCACCTCCGCCGTCCTCACCTCCGCCGTCCCGACCTCCGACGAGTCCGCCCCCGGAGTCTCAATCTCCGACGTCCCCGCCTCCGACGTCCCCGCCTCCGACGTCCCCGCCTCCGGCGAGCCCAGCCTCGCGGCGGCCCTCGGCTTCGGCTCCTGGAAGCGGGTCGTCCTGGCTTGCGCCGCAGTCGCCGCGCTCGCGGCGGTCGGGATCGGCGGGCTGTCCCTGCTCCAGGGTGACGGCTCCGACGGCACGGGTGCCGACGGCCCGGCCGACCGGGTGAGCCTCGACATGCCTTTCCTGGACGCGGGTGTGACCGTGCCGGACGCGCCTTCCGCGTCGCCGAGTCCCTCGGAGGAACCCGAGGACGACCCGGACGACGTGATCAGCCGGCCGGTGGGCCCGGCGACGTCGGGCAGCAGCGGCGGGGCGGTTGGCGGCGGTCCGGGGGTGGGCGACCCCGGCGCGGACCGTCCGGAGGACGACGGGACCGGCGATGACGCCGAAGGTGGCGAGGAGCCGCCGACCACCACGGAACCGCCCGCGACGTCGAAGCCGACCACGCGCCCCACCAAGAAGCCGACCCCCGAGCCCACCGCGTCCCAGAGGCCGACCCCGGAGCCCTCGCCCAGCCCGAGCGTGTCGCCGTCCACGGGACCGACCGGGGTGCCGCGCGCCGCTCCAGCGGTCGCCGAGCACGCCGATCCGCGGTGAGGTGACCCCCATGAGGTGGCGCAACGGTGAGCACGGGTACGGCATCGTCACGAAGGTCCTGCACTGGCTGACGGTTGCACTGCTGGTCGCGCAGCTCACGGTGGGCTACGTGATGGTAGGTCGTGAGGACCCGTCGGACGTCGACTGCGATCCGGCCGGCGAGGACCGCAGCGGCGGCGACACGTCCGACGCTGAGGAGGACCGGCTCGACCGTCTGGAGGACCGCTGCGAGGACGCGCAGGACCTCCGCGAGCAGGACGCCGGCGACGCCGTCGGCACGGCGTGGACCGATCTGTGGGCCGGCGACCTCGGCGACGGCGGGCTGACGCTCCCCGCGGTGCACGTGCTGCTCGGGCTGACGATCATGGTCGTCGCGGTGCTGCGGATGGTCTGGCGTCGCACCACACCGCTCCCACCCTGGGACCCGCGGCTGACGTCGACCGACCGGAAGGTGCTGCACCATGTGGAGCGGGCGCTGCTGACGCTGCTCCTCGTGGTCCCGGCAACGGGCATCGCGCTGGTCGTGGTCAGCGACGACCTCGTCCCGCTCCACGTCGTCGCGCACGTGTGCTTCTACGCCGCGCTCGCGGTGCACGTCGGCGTCGTCGTCCGACGTCGGGTCGTGGGCCGGATGCTCGGGGGAGCGTCCGGGGGAGACACCGAAACGTACCGCTGAGATGGAGACGAGGCGGGATTCGACGTACTTTCGGTCCACGCCCCCAGGCAGAAACCCAGGCAGAAGGAGAGCGGTCCGATGACGCAGTACTTCCTGACCATGCCGCACGACACCGCCGAGGAACCGACGATGGAGTCGATGGCGCAGATGGATCCTGCCGAGCTGGAGGCGATCATGGCCTCCGTCGGCGCGTTCAACACCGCCCTGAACGAGTCCGGAGCCCTGGTCGCCGCGGGTGGACTCATGCCGCCCTCCACGGCGATCACGGTCGACGCCACGGGCGACGTGCCGAAGCGTGTCCCGGAGCCGTTCGTGGAGGCGAAGGAGTACGTGGGCGGGTTCTGGATCATCGAGGCGGCCGACGAGGAGTCGGCGCTGGGCTGGGCCGAGAAGGCCTCGGCGGCGGTGCGGTCCCGGATCGAGGTGCGCGCCCTGCAGGAGGCGCCGGAATAGCACGACTGCCTCTGGCCGCTTGAACGGGCCGTCCGGCGCGCGCCACGCTGTGGTCCCGAAATGCACTTTCCTGACAGGTTCCCACGGGATACTTCGTGCCAACCGCACCGGAAACCTGTCCAGGGGGCACGTCCATGCGCACCAGAGCCGTCGTTCGCACCAGAGCCGTCGTTCGCACCTCAGCCTTCGCCGGGGCGCTGGCCCTGGTGCTGTCCGGCGCCGTCGCGACGGGCCCGGTCGGCGCCGCGGCCTCTGGCGCACCGCAGGAACCGCCACGGGTCCCGACTTCGGTCGGGTACGGCGGCGGGGTCAGCTCGCTCGACCCGGTCGTCTCGGAGATCGGCCTGCAGGTGTTGCGGCGGGGCGGCAACGCCACCGATGCCGCGGTCGCGATGGCTGCGGCGATCGGTGTGACCGACCCGTACAGCGCCGGCATCGGCGGTGGCGGGTTCTTCGTTCACTACGACGCCGGTTCCGGTCAGGTCGAGACCATCGACGGCCGCGAGACGGCGCCCGCGGGGGTCGGCCCCCACACGTTCGTGGACCCGGCCACCGGCGCGCCGTACCCGTTCTTCCCGGACCTGGTCACCAGTGGCGTCAGCGTCGGTGTGCCGGGCACGCCCGCGACCTGGCAGCGTGCGCTCGAGCGCTGGGGCACGACGTCGCTGCGGCAGGCACTGCGCCCGGCCACGACGGTCGCGGAGCGCGGGTTCGTGGTCGACCAGACGTTCCACGAGCAGACCCTGGCGAACCAGGAGCGGTTCGAGGCGATCACCTCCACGAGGGACCTGTTCCTGCCGGGCGGCCAGGCACCCGAGGTGGGGTCGGTCTTCCGGAACCCGGACCTCGCGGCGACCTACCGCCTGCTCGCGCGCGCGGGTGTCGACGCGTTCTACGAAGGCCCGCTCGCCGAGGAGATCGCGAGCGCGGTACAGGCTCCGCCGGTCGCGGACGGGACGGCGCTCCCGGTCCCCGCGGGGGCCATGACCACCGAGGATCTGGCGTCCTACGAGGTGGTGGACCGGGACCCGACGGTGGTCACCTACCGCGGGTACGACGTGTACGGGATGGCGCCTCCGTCGTCCGGCGGGACCACGGTGGGCGAGGCGCTGAACATCCTGGAGCGGTTCGACCTGTCGTCCCTGGACGGCCCGGCCGCGATGCACCACTACATCGAGGCGAGCGCGCTCGCGTACGCGGACCGTGCCGCCTACCTGGGCGACGGCGACCTCGTGGACGTCCCGGTGACCGGGCTGCTCGACGACGCGTTCGCGCGGGAGCGGGCCTGCCTGCTCGACCCGGGCGCCGCGGCGCCCAAACCGGTCTCGGCCGGCGACGCGAGGTCGTACGACGGCGAGTGCGGCGGTCCGGCGGGAACCGGCGCCGAGCCCGTGGACACCGAGAGCACATCCACCACCAACCTGACCGCGGTCGACCGATGGGGCGACGTCGTCGAGTACACGCTGACGATCGAGCAGATCGGTGGGTCGGGCATCGTGGTGCCCGGGCGCGGGTTCCTGCTGAACAACGAGCTCACGGACTTCAGCATCGAGTACGACGCCGCCGACCCGAACCGGATCGAGCCGGGCAAGCGTCCGCGCTCGTCCATGTCGCCGACGATCGTGCTGGCCGACGGTCGTCCGGTGCTCGCGCTCGGGTCGCCGGGCGGCTCACGGATCATCACGACGGTGCTGCAGATGCTCATCAACCGGATCGACCTCGGCATGACCATCGAGCAAGCGATCGCCGCGCCGCGGGCGACGCCGCAGAACTCGGCGAGCGTCACCGCGGAGCCGGACTTCGTCGCCGCGTACGGTGACGCGCTGGCCGGCTACGGGCACACGCTCGTGCCGGCCGGGCCCGCGCCGTGGATCGGCGCGGCGACCGCCATCGAGATCGGTCCGGGTGGACGGCTCACCGCGGTGGCCGAGCCGACCCGGCTCGGCGGCGGGTCGGCTCGGGTGGTCCGGCCGGCGAGGCGGTGACTGGCAAGGCGGTGACCGGCGGGGTGACGGATCAGAGACGTCACGACTCGGCGGCGAACGGTCCTGCCTCGGTGAACGCGTACCGGGCGAAGCGCTCGCCGATGATCCGGTGGGTGGCCGTATCGGGGTGCAGCGCGTCGGGCAGCGGGTGCTCCGCGGCGTCGTCCTCCCCGTACAGGGTGGTGCCGTCCAGGTAGTGGAGGTTCGGGTCGTCCGCACGGCTCTCGACCACGCCGGCCAACGCTTCGCGGATGACGCGAAGGGTCAGCTTGCCCTGCTGCTGCTCGTCACTGCGCCCGGTCGCGACGAACCGCACCTGATCGGTGCCGAGGGTGTCGGGGTCGACGGCGCCCGGCCCCGGGGTGTCCTCGTGGATGCCGCAGTAGATCGGTGAGGCGAGCACGAGCGGCGTGGTGGGGTGCCCGTCGCGGATCGTGTCGAGGAACCCGTGCATCGCGGGGCCGAAGGCTCGCAGCCGCATCAGGTCGGCGTTCACCACGTTGATGCCGATCTTGAGGCTGATGAGGTCGGCGGCGGTGTCGCGGATCACGCGGGCGATGAAGGGATCGACCAGGGCGCTGCCGCCGAACCCGAGGCTGCGCAGCTCCACACCGGCGTGCCGCGCGGCGACCACCGGCCAGATCTGCGTGGGCGTGCTCGCACTCGAGCCGTGGCTGATCGAGCTGCCGTGATGGAGCCACACGCGCCCCTCGGGCGCGACGGGCGCCACGGGCGCGTCGGTCCGGAGCTCGACGAGCTCGACGGACTCGTTGTGGGGGAGCCAGATCTCGACCAGCTTGTCACCCTCGCGCAGGCCGTCGAACGTCGCGCTGTGCGACGCCCCGGGCACGAACTCGGTACCGCCCGTCTGCAGGTCGGCCAGAACCACGTCGCCGCCGTCGAGGGTCCGGCTCGCCACCACCTCGCCGTCGACCACGAGGTCGACGTTCCCTCGTGGCCGGTCCGCGCCGCGGTAGGCCACCCGCGTCGGGTGCGTCACGAGCGAGATCGTGCGGGCGCTGGTCGAGAAGACGAGGCGCACACCCGAGGGCTGCCCCTCCGTCATCATCAGCTGGGGGTCGGGGAAACGGGTGCGCACCCACGCCGGGAGGCGGTGCGGCCGCACACCGCGGGCCGTCGCCTCGAGCTCGGCGGCGCCGCGCACGAGGGCAGGCGTGAGGGTGGTGCTGATGCTGGGCATGTGGTGCGTCCTTACCTTCTGAGGTGCTGTGTTCGTTGGTTCTACGAGGCGGCCGGCCAGGCCCGCAGGAGGGCGTCCAGTGCGTCGACCGCCCTGTCCCACGACGCGTCGGGCGCGGGCTCGCTGTGATCGAAGCTGCCGATGCGTTCCAGGGTGAGATAGCCGTTGATGGTGCTGCCGAGCAGGCGGGTGGCGTGCACCCGTTCGGTCGGGGGGAGGTCGTACCCCCGCAGCACGGCGTCCGTGAGGGTGACGATCGTCCGCGCGCCCGGTGACCCGACGGCGGCAGGGCCGACCCGCCGCTGGAGCGACTCCCACCGGCCCGGGCACTCGCGGGCGAACGACCGGTGCGCTCCCGCCAGACCCTCCAGTGCGCGGCGGCCCGCCCGGCCCGCGACCGCCTCGGCCACCCGTGCGGACAGATCCGCGAGCGCCGTCGCGCTGACCCCGTCGAGGAGCGCCGCGTGGTCCCGGACGTGCGAGTACAGGCTGGGGGTGCGGACGCCGAGGCGCCGGGCCACCGCCGAGAGCGTGACGGCATCGAGGCCGTGTTCGTCGGCAAGGGCGGCGGCCTCGGCCACGACGGTGTGCGGCGTGAGCCGTACCCGGACCGGCTGCCCGTCCATCGTTCGGTCCGTCCGGTGCCGCTCGGCGCTCGTCTCCTCGTGCGTCTCCTCGCTCACCCACCCAGCCTATACCCATTAGGAACCAGCCTCACGGTATGAGCCCGGCGACATCGCCCGACCTGCCGGACTCTCTTGACGCCTCGGGCCCGGATCTCGTAACGTCCCTACGACGGATAGCAAGAAATTGACAGACAGCGAGCACAAAGCAGTGCGCACTCTGCAAGTTTCCTATCTCGCCCCAGGTATGGCCGGTCTTCGACGGCCGGACCGGCGGCGTAGACCCGCACCACCCAGGACGACGGCGCGCACGCGCGCCGTCGGGCAGCGTTGCCCACGGGTGGCCGAGCCCGCCGCGGCGGGAGAACGAGGACGTTCATGAGAATCGCCCGGAGACAGCCGGCCCAGAGGCAGCGAGCCCAGAGGCAGCGAGCCCACGCACACCGAGCCCGCAGGCTCGTGACCTGGAGGCACCTCGTCGGGGCGGGCGCGGCGGTGGCGCTCGCGGCCCCGCTCGGGGTGGCCGCGTCCGCGCAGGCCGCCGACGCCACCAACCTCGCGCTCGGCAAGCAGATCAGCGCGTCGTCGGTGACGCAGACCTACGTCGCGAGCAACGCGAACGACGGTGACGTGGGCTCCTACTGGGAGAGTGGCGGCGGGCAGTACCCCGCTCACCTCACGGTCGACCTCGGCGCCGAGGCCGACGTCGAGCGGCTGGTCGTCAAGCTGCCGCCGCCCACCGCATGGTCGCCGCGCACGCAGACGTTCAGCGTGCTCGGCCGGTCCGGCGGTGAGTCGTCGTACCGCACCCTGCGCGCCTCCGCGGCCCACGGGTTCGACCCCGCGACCGGGAACCAGGTGGAGATCCCGCTCGACGCCCAGGTCGACGAGGTGCGCCTCGCGTTCACCGCGAACACCGGCGCGGGCAACGGGCAGGTCTCCGAGCTGCAGGTGTGGGGCACGCCCACGGGCGACCCGGACCCCACTGATCCCACTGGCCCCAGTGATCCCACTGACCCCACCGGCACCAACTACGCGCAGGACCGGCCGGCCGCGGCGTCGTCGACCGAGTGGACGTACGTCGCCGCCAACGCGGTGGACGGCGAGACCGGAACGTACTGGGAGGGCGCCGGCGGGCAGTACCCGTCGACGCTCGACGTGTCACTCGCCGCGCCGACGCAGGTCAGCAGCGTGCGTGTGCGGGTCAACCCGGACGGGGCGTGGGGGCCGCGCACGCAGACGTTCTCCGTCTGGGGGCGCTCCGGAACGGCCGCGTGGCAGGAGCTCAAGGCGTCCGCGGGCTACGCGTTCGCGCCGGGCAGCGGCAACCTCGTTGACGTGCCGGTGACGGGCACCGTCACCGACGTGCGTCTGCGTTTCACCGCGAACACGGGGGCGGGCAACGGCCAGGTGGCGGAGCTCGAGGTCTACGGTGCCCCGGCACCCAACCCGAACCTGACGGTCACCGCGGTGACGGCGTCCCCGGAGTCACCGACGGCGACCACCCCCGTGACGCTGACGGCGACCGTGCGTAACACGGGCGACCGGGCCTCGGCGGCCACATCGCTGGACGGCAGGCTCGGTGGCACCACCGTGGGCTCGGCGGACGTCCCCGCGCTCCAGCCCGGCGCGACCGCTCAGGTCGAGGTCGCGGCCGGCACCCGGCCCGCCGGGGAGTACACGGTGGGTGCCGTCGTCGACCCCGGTAACACGGTGGCCGAGCAGGACGAGACGGACAACGCGTTCACGGCGTCGGCCAAGCTGGTCGTCGGCGACGCCCCCGGACCCGACCTGGAGGTCGTCGCGGTCGCGTCCGACCCGGCCAACCCCGCCGTCGGTGCTGCCGTCTCCTTCTCCGTCCAGGTGCGCAACCGCGGCGACGAGGCGGTCGCGGCCGGCTCCGTGACGCGCGTGGTGGCGGGCTCGACCACCCTGAACGGCACGACGCCGGCCGTGCCCGCGGGCGGCACCGTCACCGTCACCCCGTCGGGTACGTGGACGGCGACCAACGGCGGCGTCACCGTGACCGCCACGGCCGACGCCACCGACGTCGTCGACGAGACCGACGAGGACAACAACACGGGCAGGCTCACGGTGACCGTAGGCCGCGGCGCCGCCGTGCCGTACACCAGCTACGAGGCGGAGGACGGCGAGTACACCGGCACCCTGCTGCAGACCGACCCGCTGCGCACGTTCGGGCACACGAACTTCGCCACCGAGTCCTCGGGCCGCGAGTCCGTGCGGCTGAACAGCACGGGTCAGCACGTCCAGTTCACGTCCACCAACGCGACCAACTCGATAGTCGTCCGCAACTCCATCCCCGACGCCGCGGGCGGCGGAGGGCAGGAGAAGACGATCAGCCTCTACGCGGACGGCGAGTTCGTGCAGAAGCTGACGCTGTCGTCCAAGCACTCGTGGCTCTACGGCACCACCGACCAGCCCGAGGGCCTGGTCAACACTCCCGGCGGTGACGCGCGCCGACTCTTCGACGAGTCGCACGCGCTGCTCGGCCGGACGTTCCCGGCGGGCACGGTGTTCAAGCTCCAGCGTGATGCCGGTGACGACGCGGCGTTCTACGTCATCGACCTCGTCGAGCTCGAGCAGGTGGCACCCCCCGCCTCGAAGCCCGCCGCATGCACCTCGATCACCGAGTACGGCGCGATACCGAACGACGGGATCGAGGACACCGACGCCATCCAGGCCGCCGTCACCGCCGACCAGAACGGCGAGATCGACTGCGTGTGGATCCCGGCCGGGCAGTGGCGCCAGGAGAAGAAGATTCTCACCGACGACCCGCTCGACCGCGGCACGCACAACCAGGTGGGCATCAGCGACGTCACGATCCGCGGCGCGGGCATGTGGCACTCGCAGCTCTACAGCCTCATCAAGCCGCACCTCGCGCCGGGCGTCATCAACCACCCGCACGAGGGCAACTTCGGGTTCGACATCGACGACAACGTCCAGATCTCCGACATCGCGATCTTCGGCTCCGGCGACATCCGCGGCAACAACGGACAGGAGGAGGGCGGCGTCGGCCTCAACGGCCGGTTCGGCCAGGACACGAAGATCACCAACGTGTGGATCGAGCACGCGAACGTCGGCGTATGGGTCGGACGCGACTACACCAACATCCCCGAGCTGTGGGGGCCGGGCGACGGCGTCGAGTTCACCGGGGTGCGCATCCGCAACACCTATGCCGACGGCATCAACTTCAGCAACGGCACGCGCAACTCGACCGTCTTCAACTCGTCGTTCCGCAACACGGGCGACGACGCGCTCGCCGTCTGGGCCAACCCCTACGTCAAGGACCGCGCCGTGGACATCGGCCACGACAACGCGTTCCGCAACAACACCGTGCAGCTCCCGTGGCGCGCCAACGGCATCGCCATCTACGGCGGCTACGACAACTCGATCGAGAACAACCTGGTCTACGACACCATGAACTACCCCGGCATCATGCTCGCGACCGACCACGACCCCCTGCCGTTCTCGGGGACCACGCTCATCGCCAACAACGGCCTCTACCGCACCGGCGGGGCGTTCTGGAACGAGGACCAGGAGTTCGGAGCGATCACGCTCTTCCCGCAGACGCACGACATCGTCGGCGTGACCATTCGCGACACCGACATCTACGACTCCACCTACGACGGCATCCAGTTCAAGAACGGCGGGGGCAACATGCCCGACGTCCGGATCACGAACGTGCGGATCGACGGGTCGAACAACGGCTCCGGCATCCTCGCGATGGGCGGCGCTCGCGGCAACGCCATCCTGTCGAACGTGACCGTCACGAACTCCGGTGAGGGGGACATCGAGAAGGAGCCGGGCTCTCAGTTCGTGTTCACGGGGCAGTAGCAGGGCTGTTCAGCCGGTTCGTGACGTGCGGTCGAGATCTGGTGGCGCCACCAGATCTCGACCGGCGGCGAGCGCAGGTCGGTCGGGTCACGGCGGCCCGGCCGGGACCGGCTCCTCGAACACCAGCAGCGTGTGCGTGTTCACGATGCCCTTCATGCCCTGGATCTGGTCCAGGATCAGGTGCCGCAGGTCGGCGTTGTCGCGCGCGCGGACCAGCAGGATCAGGTCGAACTCACCGCCGACCAGCCCGATGTGGTCCACACCGCGCAGGGTCTGGAGCGTCTCGCGCACGGAGCGCCACTCCGACTGCTCCAGGTTGACCGTCACGTACGCGGACGTGCCCAGCCCTGCCAGCACGGGGTCGATGTCGGCGCGGTACCCGCGGATGACGCCGGTGGACTCGAGCCGCTGCACCCGGGCGTAGGCGTTGGCCCGCGAGACGTGCACCCGTTCGGCCAGCGCCCGCATGGACATGCGCCCGTCCCGGCGCAGCTCGTCGACGATGCGCTGGTCGACGTCGTCGAGGCCGCCTGCCACTTGTCTCGCCGCCACGCTCCAACTCCTCTCTGAGCTGGATATTTGGCTCCCGTTACCGGGATATGACTGGACACTCTCTCGGCTTCTCGCGGTTGATGGAATCCGAATGAGGCTTTGACCAGTATATCTACATGACGAGTGACGTAGATCGCATGATGCCGTCGCCGGAGCCGGTCATGCTGCTCGATCCGGACGGCCGCGCGACGGGTGCGCTGCCGGAGCCCGACCGGCTGCTGCACGGGCTCGCGGGCATGATCACCGCCCGCCGGTTCAACGACCAGGCGAACGCGCTGGTCCGGCAGGGACGCCTGGCGGTGTACCCGTCGTCCCACGGTCAGGAGGCGTGCCAGGTCGCCGCGGCGCACGTGCTGGCCGACGGCGACTGGTTGTTCCCGACCTACCGGGACACCGCGGCCGCCGTCGCCCGCGGTGTCGACCCGGTCGAGGTGCTCTGCCTGCTCAAGGGCGACTGGCACTCGGGGTACGACCCGTACGCGCGCAACGTGGCGCCCCTGACCACGCCGCTCGCCACGCAGCTCCCGCACGCCGTGGGGGTGGCGCACGCCGCACGGCTGCGCGGGGAGCGCACAGTGGTGCTGGCGATGTGCGGCGACGGCGCCACGAGCGAGGGCGACTTCCACGAGGCGCTGAACTTCGCCGCCGTCTTCCGGGCGCCCGTCGTGTTCCTCGTCCAGAACAACCAGTACGCGATCTCCGTGCCGCTGGCCCGGCAGACCGTCGCGCCGTCGCTGGCGCACAAGGGTGTCGGCTACGGCGTGCCCGGGGAGCTGGTGGACGGCAACGACCTCGCGGCGCTCCTGGACGTCCTGTCCCGGGCGGTCGAGCGGGCCCGGGCGGGCGAGGGGCCACAGCTCGTCGAGGCTCGCACCTACCGTATGCAGGCCCACACCAACGCCGACGACGCTACCCGGTACCGCGCCGACGACGAGGTCGCCGCCTGGGCGGCCAAGGACCCCCTGGTGCGGCTGGAGACCTACCTGCGCGCCGAGGGCGTCCTGGACGACGCCCAGGCCGCAGCCTTCGCCGAGCGCGCCGAACAGGTCGCGCGGCGCACGCGGGACGGGATCAACCAGGACGTCGAGCCGAACCCCGACGACCTGTTCGCCCACGTGTACTCACGGCCGACGCCGCAGCTCGAGGAACAGCTCGCGATGGTCCGGGACGAGCTGAGCCGTGAGCTGGATGGCGAGAGCGTGAGCAGCGGCGTCGTGAGCAGCAAGGAGGACCGTTGATGACCAGCACCACGGTGGAGCACGAGACGCTCAGCACGGCACAGGCGATCAACCGCGCCCTGCGTGACGCGATGGCCGAGGACCCGACGGTGCTCGTGCTCGGTGAGGACGTCGGGCCGCTCGGCGGCGTCTTCCGGGTCACGGACGGGCTCACTGCCGAGTTCGGCGAGGACCGCTGCTTCGACACGCCGCTCGCCGAGGCGGGGATCGCCGGCTTCGCGGTGGGTCTCGCGATGAACGGCATGCGCCCCGTGATCGAGATGCAGTTCGACGCGTTCGCCTACCCAGCGTTCGAGCAGGTGGTGAGCCACATCGCCAAGATGCGGAACCGGACCCGCGGTCGGGTGGAGCTGCCCATGGTCATCCGGGTCCCGTACGCCGGGGGAGTGGGCGGCGTCGAGCACCATTGCGACTCGTCGGAGGCGTACTACGCGCACACGCCGGGCCTGCACGTGCTCGCGCCGTCGAACCCCGCGGACGCCTACCGGCTGCTGCGCGAGGCGATCGCGTCGCCCGACCCCGTCGTCTTCCTGGAGCCCAAGAAGCTCTACTGGGCCAGGGGCGAGGTCAGGCCGGGTGGCGCCGGGCCGGCCGGGGACGAGGCGGGGATCGGTACCGCCGTCGTCCGCCGGGAGGGTACCGACGCGACGCTGATCGCGTACGGTCCCTCCGTCCCGGTCGCACTCGAGGCCGCGGAGGTGGCCGCGCGCGACGGCCGCAGCCTGCAGGTGGTCGACCTGCGTTCGATCGTGCCGTTCGACGATGCGACGGTCTGTGCCGCCGTGGAGTCGACCGGCCGCGCCGTGGTGATCGCCGAGGCGGCGGGCTTCGCCAGCGTCGCCTCGGAGGTGGCGGCCCGCGTGAGCGAACGCTGCTTCCACTCGCTGTCGGCACCGGTCCGGCGGGTCACGGGCCTCGACATCCCGTACCCGCCGCCCAAGCTCGAGCACATCCAGCTGCCGTCGGTCGACCGGATCCTGGACGCCGTCGACGACCTCGGGTGGGAGGACGCATGACACGTACCGCGACCGAGCAGACATTCCTGCTGCCCGACCTCGGCGAAGGGCTGACCGAGGCCTCCGTGGTGCAGTGGCTGGTCGCCGAGGGAGACGTCGTCACCGTGGACCAGCCCGTGGTGGAGGTCGAGACGGCCAAGTCGGTGGTGGAGGTGCCCAGCCCGTACGCGGGACGGGTCGCGAGCCTGCACGCCGCGGAGGGCGAGCTCGTCGACGTCGGCAGGCCGCTGATCACGGTCGCTGCGGAGGGTGTGGCTGCGGAGGAAGTGGCTGCGGAGGAAGTGGCTGCGGAGGAAGTGGCTGAGGCGGAAGCAGGTGAGGCGGAAGCGGGTGCTCCCACGGGCGACCCGGCCGCCGAGACCTATCGCACGGAGGAGCAGGCCGGTTCGGGCAACGTGCTGATCGGGTACGGCACCTCGGCGCAGGTCGGTCCGAGCCGCCGCCGTCGACCACGTGGCGTCCCGCGCCGGGAGGGTTCACGCCATGACGGCCCGACGGCGGCCGCTGCCGCCGCACCCGCCGACCGTCCGGTGAAGGTGATCTCGCCGATCGTCCGGAGACTTGCCCGCGAGGCCGGGCTGGACCTGCGCGCGATCCGGCCTACCGGCGCGGGCGGGGTCGTGACCAGGTCGGACGTTCGGGTCGCCCTCCAGAACCTCGGGGTGGGGGCGGGGATGGCTGACACTGCTGCTGACGGGCCGGTCGCTGTTGTCCGCGGCTCTGCCGGGCCGCGCGCGGGTGGCGAGCGCCGCATCCCGCTCAGCGGCTTCCAGCGGACGGCGTCCCGGGTGCTGTCCCGGAGCCGGGCGGAGATCCCCGAGGCGACCGTCTGGGTCGACGTCGACGCCACGGCGCTCTGGGACCTGCGTGAGGCGAGCCGCACGCCCACGGACGCGGGTCCGGGCATCCTTGCCCACCTCGCTCGGTTCGTGGTGGCGGGGCTGAAGGCGTACCCGGTGCTGAACGGCCGGCTTGACGTCGAGCGGAACGAGGTCGTCGTGCCAGACACGATCGACCTCGGCATCGCGGTCCAAGGTGAGCAAGGGCTGGTCGTACCCGCAGTCCTGGGCGCCGGCTCGATGACCACCGCCGAGCTTGACGGCGCCCTCCGTGACCTCGTCGAGCGCGCCCGGACCGGCCGGGCGACCACCGAGGAGCTCACCACGGGGACGTTCACGCTGAACAACTACGGCGGTCTCGGGGTCGACGGCAGTGCGGCGATCATCAACCACCCCCAGGTCGCGATCATGGGCTTCGGCCGGATCATCGACCGGCCGTGGGTGGTCGACGGTCAGATCGTGCCGCGCAAGATCACCCAGATGTCGTTCGTCTTCGACCACCGCGTCTGCGACGGCGGCACCGCGGCGGGCTTCATGCGCTCCGTGGCGGACGCGATCGAGAACCCCCTCGCGGCGATCGTCCGCCTCTGACCGGGGGCGCTGGTGACGGTCCCTGGTGCTGTGGGCGGCGAAGTCGGCATCTTGTACCAAGGGTTATCCACAGATGTCGTGGTGCGCGCACAAAGCGTACGGATGTTCGAGAGTATGGAGCTGGTGAACGACGAACGATGAACGGTGCGGGGGTGGATGCTGGTGGAGCAGTCGGATGGTGTGGCCGCTGGTGGTCGGCCTGCGGTGTCGATCGAGGAGGCGTTGGCCCGGATCGAGCGTGCGACCGACGATCTGGCGGGCCTGGTCGCTGCTGAGGTGCTGGACGGGTGGGGTGCGCCGGGTGTGGGCCGGTTGATGCAGGCACATACGCGGGTGCGGCGGGTCACGGGTCGGTTGGATGGTGTGCGGTGGGTGGTGTTGCCGCGGATCGAGGACGAGGGGTCGTGGCGGTCGGGTGGGATGGCGCGGACGTTCTCGTCGTGGTTGCGGGTGCGTGAGGGTGTCTCGGCGGGCACGGCTCGGAGGGACGTGGCGGCGGCGCGCCGGTTGGCGACCGTGTTGCCGGGCACGCGCGAGCGCCTGGTGGCCGGGACGTTGGGCGTGGATCATGCGCGGGTGATGGCGGAGGTCGCGCCGACGAGTGAGACGCGTACGGACGCGTTGGGGTGGTTGGTCGATACCCGTACAGGAGAGCCGACGACGCCGGAGCGGTTCGTGCAGTCCGTGGCGGTGGATTTCCCGGACCCGGGCGAGGACCCGTCAGGTGACCGCACGCGTGAGCTCGTTACCGGGGTGCTGGAGACGGCTGTGGCTGAGGGCACGTTGGTCACGGGTGAGGGTCTGGTGCTGCGGGAGGCGGGTGTGCTGAACGCGGACCAGTTCCGGGCGGTGGTACGCCGGTTCGCGACGGTGACCGACCCGGACACTGATGATGTCGCGGATGACAAGGCTGCTCGGGGTGAGTTCCTGGACCTGTCCCGGACGTTGGGTGGGTATCACGTGGCGGGGTTCCTGACCGACGAGCACGGGCTGTTGGTCTCGACGGCGTTGGCCGGGATGCTGGGCGCACCGTCGGCGGAGGATGCGCGCACCTCTGCTCAGCGTCGGGCGCAGGGTCTGGCTGATCTGGCGCGCTTGGTGCTGGACACGAACCGGGTCTCGCCGGGTGCGTCGATCGCACCGCACCTGAACGTGACGGTGTCCTGGTCGGAGCTGGTCACCCAGGTCACCCGGACGCGTGACGGGCTGTGCCTGACCTGCGGGCAGAGCATGCCCACACGCGGAGCCCGGGCGGGCAGAGGTGGGACCGCAGGCGGGGCAGGGGCAGCCGGCGCGGCAGAGGTGGCGGGCGCGGCAGGTGCGGCGGGCACGACGTCGTCGATGTCGGGGCCGCTGTCGGCCGGGGGTGCGGTGTTCACCGAGACCGGTGGGCGGGTGCCGCGGGCGCTGTTGCGGAGGTTGGCGTGTGACAGTGCGGTGACCCGGGTCGTGTTCGGTCCCGAGGGCGCGGTCCTGGACGTGGGGCGGGCGCAGCGGACGGTGACGGGTCAGATGCGTCGTGCGGTGATCGCCCGGGACCAGCATTGTGTGTTCCCGGGGTGTGATCAGCCACCGTCGCGGTGCGAGGTTCATCATGCGGTGACCCACTGGGCCGACGGCGGTGCGACGTCGGTCGGCAACAGTGCGCTGTTGTGCTGGTTCCATCACCAGCTGGTCGACGCGCGAGGTATCAGCATGCACTGGACCGGTAAGCCCGCGACTGACGTCGGTTCCGGCTCCGTAGCGGGAGTTGGAGCTGGCAGGCTGGTCGAGACCGGCTGGGCCTTCACCGACGCCCGCGGCCACCGCATCCACCTGCCCGAGGCCGTTGATGTCCCATCACCGGCGGGTTTCGACCCGACCGTGGACCCACGGGCTGCCGAGGCCGCGTGACAGGCGAACCGGCTGAGAGGACCGGCTGAGAGGACGCGCTGAGAGGACCCGCTGAGAGGGCCCGGCCGACAGGGCCCGGCCGACAGGACCCGGCCGACAGGACCCCGATGACGCGGCTGACGTTGGGGGCACGATGGAAAGGAGGCGACGGCGCAGCCGGTCAGCCGAGCCCGAACCGCGTCAGCGCGGCTCGATCAGCTGGTTGGTGATGCGCGCGGTGCAGATGCGCCGACCCTGGTCGTCGGCCACGACGATCTCGTGCGACGTGACAGTTCTGCCCAGATGGACGGGGGTCGCCACGCCGGTCAGGATTCCGTCGGTCGCGCCCCGATGATGCGTGATGTTGAGGTCCACGCCGGCGCACACCTTGTCGAGCGTGCTGGCGTGGATGAGCGCGCACCAGGATCCGAGCGCCTCGGCGAACGCGGCGGTCGCGCCACCGTGCAGCCGGTTCAGTGACTGGGTGTTGCCCTCCACTGGCATGGTGGCCACCACCCGCTGCGCCGACTGCTCCACCACCTCGATGCCCAGCTTCTCGTCGAGTGCGCCCAGCGTGATCGTCCACGGTGTCGTCATGCGGTCGCTCCCGGGTCGTCGGGTAAGGCGTCGGGCAGGGCGTCGGGTGACGCGTCGGGTAAGGCGTCGGGTGACGCGTCGGGCAGGGCGTCGGGTAGCGCGCCGTGCGCGCCGGGTCGATTGTGTGCGCGGGGCTGCAGGCCCTCGAAGAGCACGCCGGAGATCGTGGCAGCCAGCGCGGCGTCGTCGAGCGGCCCGCCCGGCCGGTACCAGTCGGCGACGGAGTTGACCATGCCGAAGATGAGCCGGCTGATGACATCGGGCGACACGTCGTGCCGCAGGTCGCCCTCCGCGGCCGCCTGTCGCACCAGGGCGGAGAGGCGGTCGTCGATGTGCCGGCGTCGTTCCATGGCCGCTCGCTCGACAGCGCTGTTGCCGCGGACCCGCAGCAGCAGCGTGACCGCGGGCAGGTGGGCGGCCAGGATGCGGACCGCCGCCTCGACCGCGGTGCGCAGGCGCACGACGCTGCGCTGCCCGTCCGACGCGGCCGCCGCCGACTCGACGGCGTCGCTCAACCCTTCCAGTGCCTCGTCCAGGGCTGCCCCGAGCAGCGCTTCCTTGCTGGCGAAGTGGTGGTAGACGGCGGACTTGGTGACGCCCAGCTCGGTGGCGAGGTCGCTGACCGACGTCGCGTCGAACCCGCGGCGGTTGAACAGGTCGATGGCTGTGCGGAGTACCGCCTCGCGGTCGTGCCCTGGCCGGCCGCGAGGCCTGCGGCGGCCGCCCGTCCCCGTCGCGGCAGCACCCGTCCCAGCCCCACCCGTCGCGGAAGCCCTCGTCCCAGCCCCACCCGTCGCGTCCGAACCCTTCGCGGCGGCACCCGTGGTCGTGGTGTCTGCGGTCATCGGGTCATCGTTCCAGACGGGAGCTCACCTCTCCTGCGCGATCGTTCCCGACGGCGCCCTTCCTGACGGCACCGTTCCCGATGATGCGGCGCCGGCCCCCGTGTGCGCCGTCTTCGCCACGAGCGTCAGCACGTCGTACGTCGCCACCGGCTCGCCGTCCTGGTTGGTGACGGTCGCGTCCCAGCGCACCTCGCCGTAGTCGGCTGAGCTGCGTGGGGTGATCTGCTTGACGGTCAGCCGCACCATGATCGTGTCGTCGACCTTGACCGGCGTGAGGAACCGCAGCCCGTCGATGCCGAAGTTGGCGAGCACGGGGCCCGGGCTCGGCTCCACGAAGAGGCCGGCCGCCAAGGAGACCACGAGATAGCCGTGCGCGACGATGCCACCGAAGAACGGGTTGGCCGCGGCGGCCTCCGGATCGGTGTGCGCGTAGAAGGTGTCGCCGGTGAACTCGGCGAAGTGGTTGATGTCGTCCCGGGTGACCGTGCGGGAAGCCGTCTCGATCGTGTCGCCGATGCGCAGCTCGGCCAGGGACTTGCGGAACGGGTGCACCTCGTCGAGCACGCGTCGGGACCCGGTGGTCCACCGGCCGGTGACCGCGGTGAGCATGTCGGGAGAGCCCTGCACGGCGGTGCGCTGCATGTGGTGGAGCACCGCGCGGATGCCACCCAGCTCCTCGCCGCCGCCCGCGCGGCCCGGACCGCCGTGCACGAGCACGGGCAGCGGGCTGCCGTGGCCGGTCGACTCTGCGGCGGCGTCGCGGTCGAGGACGAGCAGCCTGCCGTGCCAGGGCGCGATGCCGCGGGCCACGTCGCGGGCCACCTGCGGGTCGTGCGTGACCAGCGACGCCACGAGGCTGCCCCGCCCGCGGGCGGCGAGCGCGACGGCTTCGTCCACCAAGCCTCCCGCAGGCCCTCCCTCAGACCCTCCCGCAGACCCGTAGGTCAGCACCGTGCTGACCGGGCCGAACGGCTCCACGTCGTGCGGTTCCGCGGCACCGGGGTGGGCGCGCAGGAGCACGGGGGAGAGGAAGGCGCCGCGTTCGGCGTCGGCTCCCACGACGTCGACGTGCGCCGGGTCGCCGTACACGATGTCGGCGGACGCGCGCAGCGCCTCGATGGCCTTGCGCACCTCGTCGCGCTGGCCGAGGCTGACGAGCGCGCCCATCCGGACGCCCTCGTCGGCGGGGTTGCCGACGGTGATCCGGGCCAGGCGGGCGCTGATCGCGTCGACCACGGCGTCCGCGATCGGCTCCGGGACGATGACGCGGCGGATCGCTGTGCACTTCTGGCCGGCCTTGACGGTCATCTCGGTGACGACGCCCTTGACGAACAGGTCGAACTCCGGGTCCTGGGGGGTCACGTCGGGCCCGAGGATCGAGCAGTTCAGCGAGTCCGCCTCGACCCCCAGGCGGACGCCGCGGTGCAGCACCGCCGGATGCTCGCGCAGGATCGCGGCGGTGTGTGCCGAGCCGGTGAAGGCGACGGCGTCCTGCTCGCCGAGCTCGGCGAGCAGGGTGCCCGCGCTGCCGCAGACGAGCTGCAGGCTGCCCTCCGGAAGGATGCCGGACTCGATGATGCGGCGGACGACGGCCTCGGTGAGGTACGCCGTCTGGCTGCCGGGCTTGACGATGCTGGGCAAGCCGGCGAGGAACGCGGGGGCGAGCTTCTCGAGCATGCCCCACACGGGGAAGTTGAAGGCGTTGATCTGCACGGCGACGCCCGGTCGTGACGTGTACAGGTGCTGGCCCACGAACGTGCCGCCCTTGCCCAGCGGTTCGAGGGCGCCGTCGAGCACCACGGTGTCGTCCGGCAGCTCGCGCTTGCCCTTGCCCGCATAGCTGAACAGGGTGCCGATGCCGCCGTCGATGTCGACCATGGAGTCGCGCCGCGTGGCCCCGGTGCGCAGCGACAGCGCGTAGAACTCGTCCTTGTGGCCGCCCAGGTGAAGGGCCAGCTGCTTGAGCAGACCGGCCCGCTCGTGGAACGTCAGCCGGCGCACCGCCGGGCCGCCCACCTCGCGGGCATGCGTGACCAGCGCCGCGAAGTCGAGTCCGTGGCTCGAGACGCGGGTGACCTCTTGCCCGGTCACGGCGTCGAGGACGGGCTCGCCGCCGTCCGTGCCGCGGAACCAGCGGCCCGCGACGTAGCTCTCCAGCTGTGTACTCACTGCGCGTCCTCTCGGATCGGGTGTACCCGGGCCGTTGTGCAACCCACGTGGGCTGTGTCAATGTATTACAGAACGCTCGGTCAGTAAATGGTGGTCGCTCAGCAGACGGAGGGCAGGAGCCAGTGTCGGTAACAACGGAACCTGAGTACGACGCCGCGTCCGAGGCGCGATTCCAAGCGCAGTTCGAGGCCACGATCGCCGGCAAGGACCGCATCGAGCCGCGCGACTGGATGCCCGACGCCTACCGGCGCACCCTGGTGCGCCAGGTCGCCCAGCACGCGCACTCCGAGATCATCGGCATGCAGCCGGAGGGCAACTGGATCGGCCGCGCGCCCTCGCTGCGCCGCAAGGCGATCCTGCTGGCCAAGGTCCAGGACGAGGCGGGCCACGGTCTCTACCTGTACTCGGCCGCGGAGACGCTCGGCGCCTCCCGCCGGGAGCTCACCGAGATGCTGATCAGTGGTCGGCAGAAGTACTCCTCGATCTTCAACTACCCCACGCTCACCTACGCCGACGTCGGCACCATCGGCTGGCTGGTCGACGGCGCCGCCATCTGCAACCAGGTGCCGCTCTGTCGCACGTCGTTCGGCCCCTACGGCCGGGCCATGATCCGTATCTGCAAGGAGGAGTCCTTCCACCAGCGGCAGGGTTACGAGCTGCTGATGACGATGATGCGCGGCACCGACGAGCAACGCGCCATGGTCCAGGAGTCCGTGGGCCGGTTCTGGTGGCCGTCGCTGATGATGTTCGGCCCGCCCGACGACGCCTCACCCAACACCGCGCAGTCCATGGCCTGGGGAGTCAAGACGCACACCAACGACGAGCTGCGCCAGCGCTTCGTCGACATGACGGTGCCCCAGGCCGAGGCGCTCGGCGTGACCCTGCCGGACCCCGGCCTGGTGTGGAACCCGGAGCGCGGAGCGCACGACTTCGGCGAGCCGGACTGGGACGAGCTCTGGGCCGTCGTCAAGGGCAACGGGCCGTGCAACACCCAGCGCGTGGCGCACCGCAAGCGGGCCTGGGACGACGGCGCCTGGGTCCGCGAGGCGGCGCTCGCCTTCGCGAGGCGGGAGTCCGACGACGCTGCCCGGCCTGACGACGCTGCCCGGGCCGACGGCGCTGCCCGGGCAGACGAACAGGAGACGCGATGACGAACCAGGTCAGCGGTGAGTGGCCGCTCTACGAGGTGTTCGTGCGCGGCAAGCGCGGCCTCAACCACGTGCACGTCGGGTCGCTGCACGCGCCGGACGACGAGCTGGCGCTGCGCCACGCGCGCGACGTCTACACGCGCCGCAACGAGGGCGTGAGCATCTGGGTGGTGCGCTCGTCGGCCATCACGGCGTCGAGCCCGGACGAGAAGGACCCGCTCTTCGCGCCCAGCGGCGACAAGGTGTACCGCCACCCCACGTTCTACGACATCCCCGCCGACGTCCCCCACATGTAGGAGAGGAGCAACCGCATGCCCGAGGTCCGCACCCACGCACCCGACGACCACGACAACGCCTATGCCGGGCTGCTCGTCAACGACGCCCACTGGGCGTTCGGCACCGACTTCGAGGATCCGCTCGCCGGCGTCGACACCACGGTGCCCGACGGCGTGGACCCCGCGGCGCTGGCGACCTACTGCCTGATGCTGGGCGACGACGCCCTGGTGCTGTCGCAGCGGCTCGCCGAGTGGTGCAGCAACGCCCCCGACCTCGAGGAGGACATCGCGCTCGCCAACATCGCGCTGGACCTCCTCGGTCAGGCCCGGCTGCTGCTCGCGCGCGCGGCGGCCGCTGATCCGTCCCAGGTCCCCGGGCTGCCCGACGGTTCGCCCGTCCCCGCCGAGGACCGGCTCGCGTTCTTTCGTGACGACCTGCAGTTCCGCAACGTGCGGCTCGCAGAGGTTCCGGTCGGCGACTTCGCCGAGACGGTCACCCGGGTCCTGCTCTTCTCGACGTGGCGCCTCGCGCTGTTCGAGCAGCTCTCGCACAGCCGCGACGCCGTGCTTGCCGCGGTGGCCCGCAAGGGCGTCAAGGAGCTCACCTATCACCGTGACTTCGCCGGCCGCTGGTTCCTGACCCTGGCCCGTGGCACCGACGAGTCCCGGCGTCGTCTGCTCGCCGCGCTCGACGTCCTCTGGCCGTACCGCGCCGAGCTGTTCGAGACGCACCCGGTCGAGCGGGAGACCGCCCGGGCCGGCGTCGGCGTCGACCCCGCGGGGCTCACGGACGACGTCGACGGCGTGCTCCAGCAGGTGCTCACCGCGAGCGGCGTCGAGCGACCCACGGGGCCACCGCTCGCAGGCGTCCAGGGGCGCACGGGCCGCGACGGGCGGCACACCGAGGCGCTCAGCAGGATGCTCGCCGAGATGCAGGTCGTGGCGCGCGCCCATCCGAGGGGGCAGTGGTGACCAGCACGCTCGACCAGCACCAGCACCAGCACCAGCACCAGCAGCTCGACCAGCACCTGGCGCAGGCCTGGGACGCCGCGTCCGCCGTCGTCGACCCCGAGCTGCCCATGCTCACGCTCGCCGACCTCGGGGTGCTGCGCGAGGTCAGCGTCGGCGACGACGGCGCCGTCGTCGCCGCGATCACCCCGACCTACACGGGCTGCCCGGCCATGGCCGCCATGCGCGACGACCTGGTCCGTGAGCTGCAGGCGGCCGGGTTCGCCGACGTGCGGGTCCGCGTGGTCCTCGAACCCGCCTGGACCACCGACTGGATCACCCCCGCCGGACGGGCAGCGCTCGCGGACGCCGGCATCTCGCCCCCGGGCGCGGCACCACACCGAACCGGCCCCGTGCCGCTGCGGCTCGCGCCCACGCGGCGCGCGGTGCACTGCCCACGCTGCGGGTCGGACGACGTGGTGGTCGGCTCCGAGTTCGGGTCCACCGCCTGCAAGGCGCTGTACCGCTGCCGAGCATGCCTGGAGCCGTTCGAGCACATCAAGGAGATCTGACGTGACCCGTGCCGCGTTCCACACGCTCACCGTGACCGACGTCGAGCCGCTCACCGACGATGCCGCCGCGGTGACGTTCGATCTCCCCGACGACCTGCGCGACGTGTTCGCCTTCGCCGCCGGGCAGTCGCTGACGCTCCGGCGCACCGTCGACGGGGTCGAGCACCGCCGCACGTACTCCATCTGCGCGCCCGCCGGCAGCGCGCCGCGGATCGGGGTCCGCGCGATCCCCGACGGTGTGGTCTCGTCGTGGCTGGTGCGCGACGTCCGGCCGGGTGACCGGGTCGAGGTGCAGCCGCCGAGCGGCAGCTTCCGGGCCGACCCGGCGGAGGGTGGGCGGCACCTGTGCATCGCGGCGGGTTCGGGCATCACACCGATGCTCTCCATCGCCTCCACCGTGCTCGCCCACCCGGACGCGCAGGTCACCCTGCTCTACGGCAACCGCACCACCAGTTCCGTGATGTTCGCGGAGGAGCTCGCCGACCTCAAGAACGCCCACCCCGAGCGGCTCGACCTGGTCCACGTGCTGTCGCGGGAGCCGCGCGACGTCGAGCTGTTCTCGGGCCGGCTCGACGCCGACCGGCTCCGCGACCTGCTCACCCTCGTGGTACCCGTGGACGACGTCGACCACGTCTGGCTCTGCGGGCCGTTCGGCCTGCTGACCGGCGCCCGGGAAGTGCTCGACGAGCTCGGCGTACCGGCCGGCCGGGTGCACGTCGAGCACTTCTGGGTCGACGAGCCGCCGCCCGAGCTGCGGCATACCGACCGCGTGGTGGAGGGCGCGACGAGCGAGGTGACAGTGATCCTCGACGGGCGGTCGACGACGAGTGCGATGCCGCAGGACACCCGGCTGCTCGACGCCGCGCAGCAGGTCCGCGCCGACCTGCCCTTCGCGTGCAAGGGCGGGGTCTGCGGCACCTGCCGCGCGAAGGTGCGGGCCGGTGAGGTGGACATGGTGCGCAACTACGCGCTCGAGCCGGAGGAGGTCGCCGCGGGGTTCGTGCTGACGTGCCAGACGTACCCCGTCGGCGACACCGTCGTCGTGGACTACGACGCATGAGCGCGCCCCTGCTGGTCGAGGAGCTCGACGACCGGGTGGTGCTGCGGCTGAACCGGCCCGACGTGCGCAACGCGATAGACCGCGCCATGGTCGACGCGCTGCACGACGCGTGCGCCGCGCTCGAGGCGACGCCGCGGGTGGCGCTCCTGACCGGGACGGGCGGCACGTTCGCCGCGGGCGCCGACATCGCCCAGCTCCGCGAACGACGGCGCGACGACGCGCTCGCCGGTATCAACTCCGGGGTCTTCGAACGGGTCCGGCGGCTGCCGATGCCGGTCGTCGCCCTCGTCGACGGGTACGCCCTGGGCGGCGGCGCGGAGCTCGCGTACGCGTGCGACTTCCGCATCGGCACACCCACCACCCGCATCGGCAACCCCGAGCCGGGCCTCGGCATCCTCGCCGCAGCCGGAGCGGCCTGGCGGCTCAAGGAGCTCGTGGGCGAGCCGATCGCCAAGGAGGTGCTGCTGGCCGGCCGGGTGCTCGACGCCGAGGAGGCGCTCGCGGTGCGGCTGCTCAACGACGTGGTCGACCCGGACGACCTCGAGCCTGCCGGGCACCGGCTCGCCGACCGCATCACCGCACAGGCACCGCTGGCCGTACGCCTCACCAAGTCGGTGCTGGACGCGCCGCGGGACGCTCACCCGCTGGTGGACGACATCGCACAGGCCGTGCTGTTCGAGACCCAGGAGAAGACCGACCGGATGACGGCGTTCCTCGACCGCCGGACGTCGAGCCCGGCGAAGGACCGGCCATGACAGGCGCGACGGGCGCCCAGCCCGTGCCCGCCCAGCCCGTACCCGCCCAGCCCGTACCCGGCACAGTCGGCGTCTACGGCGGCGGGCGGATGGGCGCCGGGATCGCGCACGCCTTCGCCGCGGTGGGGGCCGCCGTCACGATCGTCGAGAGCGACGACGCGTCCGCCCGGGCGGCACGCGAGCGGATCGACACGGGCCTCGCCCGGGCGGCGGCCAAGGGGCTCGTCGTCACCGGTACGTTCGACGTCGTCACCGACCCGGCGGCTCTGACCGCGTGCCCGCTGGTGGTGGAGGCCGTGCCCGAGCTGGTCGCCCTCAAGCACGACGTGCTGCGGAGGATCGCCGCCGTCGCCCCCGGCGCGGCGATCGGCAGCAACACCAGCTCGCTGTCGATCGACGTCCTGGCCGACGCCCTGCCGGACCCGTCCCGGCTGGTCGGCCTGCACTTCTTCAACCCCGTGCCGGTCAGCGACCTGGTCGAGGTGGTGGTCGGACGGCGGACGGCGGTGAGCCTGGTCGAGTCCGCGCGGAGCTGGGTCACCGGGCTGGGCAAGTCGGCGATCACCGTGCGGGACTCGCCGGGCTTCGCCAGCAGCCGCCTGGGCGTGGCGACGGCGCTGGAGGCCATGCGCATGCTGGAGGAAGGCGTGGCCGACGCTGCCGACATCGACACGGCGATGACACTGGGTTACCGGCACCCTGTCGGTCCGCTGCGGCTCACCGATATCGTCGGGCTCGACGTGCGGCTGCACATCGCCGAGCACCTCGAACGCGAGCTGGGCCCGCGGTTCGCCCCGCCCCGGGTGCTGCGGGACAAGGTCGCGGCCGGCGAGCTGGGCCGCAAGACGGGGCAGGGGTTCTACACGTGGTGACCTGCACGTGGTGACCTGCACGTGATGACCTGCACGTGATGACCTGCACGTGATGACCTTGCACGTGACAACAGGAACGACGCGTACGAGAAGGAGCGAGACACCATGACCGACACACTCGTCGCCGTCGACCGCACGGGAGGGGTAGCGGCCGTCACGCTGCAGGATCCCGACCACCGCAACGCGCTGACCACGACGGGCAAGGAGGCGCTCCGGGCCGCCGTGGCGGACGTCGCCGCGGACGACACGGTGCGCGCGGTGGTGCTCACGGGTTCGGCCAGGGCGTTCTGCCTGGGGCAGGACCTCGGCGAGCACGCGACCGCCCTGGCCGACGGCGCGGAGTCGGCGTTCACGACGGTCCGCGATCACTACTCGCCGATCGTGCGTGACCTGCTGACCATGCCCAAGCCGGTCATCGCTGCGGTGGGCGGCACGTGCGTCGGTGCGGGCCTGGGCCTCGCGCTCGCGTGCGACCACCGGGTCTTCGCGTCCGGTGTCAAGCTGGCCACGGCGTTCACGGGTATCGGACTGACCTTCGACACCGGCCTGTCGGTCACGCTGCCGCGTGCCGTGGGTGACGCACGCGCCAAGGAGCTTGTCCTGTTCGGCCGGACGTTCACGGCCGAGGAGGCCGTCGCATGGGGTATCTCCGGTGAGATCGTCGACGCAGACGAGGTGTTGCTCCGGTCCATCGACCTCGCCCGGCAGCTCGCCGACGGGCCCACCGTCGCGTTCGCGCAGGGCAAGCGGCTCATCGGGCAGGCGCGCGGGCTGAGCCTCGACGAGGCGCTCGAGGCAGAGGCCGTCGCGCAGACCGTGTGCGGATCGACCGGCGACCACGCCGGCGCGGTCGCGGCCTTCCTGAACCGGGAGAAGCCGAGCTTCACCGGGCGGTGAGCAGCCGGCCGGTGAAGCTCGGTCAGGCGTGCGTCGCCCGGGTCCCGTCGTCCCGGTGTGCGAGCGTGGCGAGTGCGTTCTTCCAGTGCCCCTCGGTGGCGACCGCGTGCCGTTCCGTCTCGATGTTCTCCTCGGTGACCGTGATGAGCGTGCCGGCGTCGTCCGGCGCGAGCTCGATACGGATCTCGTGGTAGTTCTCGGGGACGTCGTCGAGCCCGCCCAGGGGTGCGAAGTGCGTGAAGTGCAGCAGCCGCGGTCGGTCGACGGCGATGACGTAGCCCTTGTCGGCGAACACGCGGCCGAAGAAGTGGCCTTCGAACGTGATGAGGCTGCCCGGCTGGAAGTCGGTCTCGATGTTGGCGCCCAGCATCCACCGTGCGCCGGGGTGCAGCAGCTCGGCCCAGACCCTGTCGGGCGGCTCGGCGACGTGGGTGGTCGCGGTGACGGTGTGGCGCGGGGTGTCGGTGGTCATCTGGCCCTCCGTGGTGCTCTCGGAGACGACGGTACCGCGCCCTCAGTTTCCCGACGCGTGCTGGCTCGCGCGGGTACGGCGACGCGTGCCCGCGACCCGGGACGTGCCGTTCGACCCGCCCGCGTCCCAGGCGCGCGCGATACCGAGGCGCCGCAGGTGCTCGCCGGTCACCGTGACGCCGTCGGGCCCGATCCAGTGCTCGGGCCCGAAGCGGTCGTCCGTCGAAGCACCCCAGCGGCGCATGAAGGGCGTGCCGTTCTCTGCGATGACCACCGAACCGTAGGCGGTGGGCAGGGGCTGGGTGGGGACATGGATGAGGGTATAGACCTCGGCGAGGTCCGCGGGCCCGACGGACGACACGCTGTACCAGTTACCGTCGGCGTCGCGCTGGACCGCGTACCCGCTGGCGTCCAGCGCGACGCTGAGGCGGGGCAGGTCGGCCGCGAGGAGCTCCTGGCTCGACCGGTAGACGGTGCCGACCTGTGGTGCCTGGGTCATCGGGCGGATCTCCTTGGGTTGAATCGACGGTATCGACCCATCAAAGCGGATTCGTCGCGATTCGGCTCCTTTGCATCGACCCGTGTGCCCTCAGGCACACCCGCCAGCGCGCCCGCGGTCAGTGCCGGTCCCGCTCCGGCACCTCGTCGGCGTCCTTCGCGTCCTTCGCGTGGCGGGTCGCGTAGAGGCTGGTCAGGGTCACGACCACGAGGACCGCGACGATGACGACGAGCGAGGTGAGCGTCGGGATCTCCGGGACGCCCGCCCAGACGCCGTGGGCCCAGTGCAGCACCAGCTTGACGCCGATGAACGCCAGGATCGTCGCGAGCCCGTAGCCGAGGTGCACGAGCTTGCTCAGGGCGCCCTGGAGCACGAAGTACAGGGCGCGCAGGCCGAGCAGCGCGAACGCGTTCGTCGCGAACACCAGGTACGGGTCGCTGGTGATGCCGTAGACGGCGGGCACGGAGTCGACCGCGAAGACGATGTCGGCGGCGAAGACGGCCACCACCACGACCGCGAGCGGCGTGAGCATCCGGCGCCCGCCCTCCCGGACCGAGAGCCGGGTACCGCGGTAGTCCTCGGTGACGGGCATGAAGCGGCGGATCACCCGTACCGAGCGCAGCTCGGAGACGTTGATCTCGTGCGAGTCGCCTCGCACCTGGTCGAGCAGGATCTTGACCGCCGTGGCGAGCAGGATGGCGCCGAAGAGCAGGAACGCCCAGCTGAGGTTGGCGAGGACGGCCGCGCCGAGCGCGATGAACACACCGCGGAGCACCAGGGCGCCGGTGATCCCGAGCAGGAGCACACGCTGCTGCAGCGCGGGCGGCACCGCGAAGGCGGTGAGCAGCAGCATGAAGACGAACAGGTTGTCGACGGACAACGACTTCTCGACCAGATACCCGGTCAGGTACTGCACCCCGGTGTCCGCGCCGAACTGGGCCCAGACCCACCCGCCGAAGGCCAGGGGGAGGGCGATGTAGAACGCGCTCCAGCCCAGGGCCTCGCGCATGGACACCTCGTGCGGGCGTCGGGTGACGAGGAAGTCGGCGACGAGAAGGGCCACGACGCCGAGGATCGTGACGGCCCACAGGGTCGGCGTCGCGACGGACGTGATGGCCGGGGCAGCCGCGGGCAGGGCTGTGGACATGCTTGTCGCGGACATGCCTGTTGCGGACATGGCAATTGCGGACACGGCTGAGGCAGGATCGCTGGCGATGGCTAGCAAGGAGTCTCCGTCATTCTTGGCTCCGAGGTCTCCTTCGCCTTGCGCAGCAAGGCCGCCGCCCGAGGTCGCTGGCGCGCCGTATTGACCGGACGATGTTTGGGAAGTACTCCCCCCGCGCCGACCATGCTACCGGTATCAGGCCACCTCCCGCGCTACCGACAACCGAGCTGTCCATCGTGGGCTGCGTGCGAAGTGGCTGCTCGAGAAACTCGGCTACGCGAGGAACACGTACCTCCCCGACCTCACCCGCACCTCGACCGCGCCGTCCACCACCGTCACGTCCGTGACGCCCTCGACCCGTCCGAGCGGACGGCCCTGCTCGGTGACGCCCTCGGGGTCGCGGGTGGGCACGCGCACGGTCGCCGTCGACCCGACGGGCACGGTGGCGGCGAGCCGGAGCCGCCTGCCCGTGCGCCGCCACTCGCTCACGACCGTGCCGTACGGCGTCCGGACGGCGGCCCGCGCCCGGTCCAGGTGCTCGGTGACGGCGGGGGCGATGGTGATGTCCCGGTAGCCCGTCTCGCTGGACGCCTGGATGCCGGCCACGTGCTGGTAGAACCAGTCGTCCACCGTGCCGAGGAAGTAGTGCCCGTAGGACCGCGCCTCCAGCGACCAGTGCTCCCACATCGAGGTGGCGCCGTGCTCGATCATGTAGCCCCAGCTCGGGTAGCCGGTCTGGACGGCCAGCTCGTAGGCGACGTCCGCGTACCCGTTGCGGGTCAGCACCGGCAGCAGCCACTTGGTGCCGAGCACTCCGGTGTTCAGCTTCGTTCCCTTGGCGCGCACGTCCGCGACGATGCTGTCCACCACCCGCCGGGTCGTCGCGGCATCGGGCACCAGACCGAACTCCACGGCCAGCACGTTGTGCGTCTGCCGGTAGCCGCGGTCGCCGTCGCCGCGGTAGTGCCCGGCGTCGTGGTCGAGGAAGGCGTCGTTGAACGCGGCCCGGATCGTCGCGGCGTTCCGGGCGAAGTGCTCCACGTCGGCGGCCTTGCCGAGGAATCCCGCGCTGCGCCGCATGAAGACGGTCATGGAGTAGAGGAAGGCCGTGGCCGAGACGCGGAGGTCCTCGGGCGCGTTGCCACCCGCGGGGCTTGCCTCGGGGCTCACCCAGTCGCCGAGCCGCGCGTCGGGCACGATGCCGCCCTGGGACCGGGCGAGCTCCAGGTCGACGTACCGCTTCATGCCGTCGTAGCACTCGGCCAGCACGCGCTGGTCGCCGCCGTACTGATAGAGCCACCAGGGGATCATCACGTAGGCCGCGTGCCACGGTGGGCACACGCCCCACTCGCCCCAGTCGGCCGAGCTCGGAGCGATCACGAGCGGCCGACCGTCCCCGTCGCGCGTCTCGTGCACGTCGCGCAGCCACTTGGCGAACAGCTCGTGCACGTCGAGGTTCGTCAGGAACATCTCCGCGCCGACGGCGGCGTCACCCGTCCAGCCGTTCTTCTCGAACATCGGCGTGTCCGTCGGGATCCCGTGGATGTTGTTCTTCAGCGTGTCCACGACCGCTCGGTGGGTCCGGTTCATGATCTCGCTGGAGCTGTCGAACGTCCCGGTCTCTGCGGCGGCCGTGTGGACCACCTGCGCGGTGAAGGCCGTCAGGGGAGGGGGCCCGTCCTGCGGCCACCCGGTGACCTCGATGTACTGGAAGCCCTTGTACGAGAACCGGGGCTCCCAGGTCTCGGGCCGTCCGGTCCCGGCCAGCGTGAACCGGTCGGTCTGGAAGCCGGCCTGGAAGCCGCCGTTGTTGCTGAGGTTGACGCGTCCGGAGTCGGTGAGCTTCTCGCCGTGGGCAGCCCGGACCGTCGCACCGGCCGGCCCGGACACGGTGTACCGGACCCAGCCCGCGATCACCCGGGGGAACTTCACCACGTAGACGCCTGGCTCCGGCTCGGCGACCTCGACGGCGGGCAACGACTCGGTCACCTCGATCGGCTGCTGGCGCTGGTTGACCAGCACGCCGCGCGGACCGGCGGCCGTGGCGGCGTCGGCCCACCCACCGTCGTCGAACCCGATCGTGTCCCAGCCGGGTACGGCCCGTCGGGCGTCGTAGGCCTCGCCTCCGTAGAGATCGTCGAACACGGTGGGCCCGTCGTGGATCCGCCACGTCGCGTCCGTGACCACGTGTTCGACGGCGCCTCCGGCGTACTCGAGGTGCAGCACCGCGCGCACGACGGGTTCGTCGTGCCACGGCGGTGCCTCCCAGCGCCACACGTTGCCTCCGGTCATCCCGTAGAAGCCGCGTCCCAGCTCGATGCCCAGCGCGTTGCGGCCCCGGCGCAGGTGCCGGGTCAGGTCGGTGGCGGTGTACTGGACGGTGTCGTCGTAGTCGGTGAAGCCCGGCGCGAGCACCTGGTCGTCGGCGGGGTGCCCGTTCAGCGACACCCTCGCGTACCCGCCCGCCGCCAGGTACAGGGTGGCGCGCTCCAGGCGCTGCCCGACGCGGAACTCCGTGCGCAGCAGGGGTGCCGGCAACGGGTCCCGGGTCGGCAGGCGCACGCCGCTGCCCCACGGCCCGGCTCCGTAGGTCGCGAGCTGGGCGGCTTGTGCCCAGCCCGAGTCATCCAGGTCGGATCGCGCGAAGTCGTCCGGGAAGTCCGTCGCCGCCTTCCAGTCGCCCGAGGTCCGCACGGTCGACGTCGACCCGTCCGACCAGGTCAGTCGGACGACGGCGAGCACGGCCCCGGCGCTGACGGCGTCGTTCGTACCCAGGACGGCGAGGACTGTGCTGTTCCTGGCTGTGCTGTCGCCGGTCGTGCTTCTGGCCGCACCTGGCGCGCCCTCGGACAGGTCGACGTCGTAGAAGCGGGAGGCCTGCCAGCCGTTCTCGACGGGCTCGGTGGCGCCGACCTCGGCGCCGTCGACCCACAGCGTGAAGGAGTCGTCGGCGGTGACGAGCACCTCGGCGCGGGTGGCGGACGCGCCCTCGGGGGCATCCTGTGCGTACCGGAACGCACGGTCCTGGTCGGGCAGCTGACCTTCGGCCGCCCAGATCCAGGCGGCCCCGTCGAAGGTCAGGTCGGTCACCTGGTCGGGGCGGCGCTCGTTGCCGATCCACACGGCGCCGGACCAGTCGCTCTCGGTGGACAGCCCCGTACGGAAGGAGGACGTGGTGCCGGCGGTGCCGTGCGTGGTGGTCACGTCCACCCGCCAGGTGTGGTCCGTGGCGGCGCGCAGCGGCGGGCCCGCGTACTCGACGTTGGCCGACTCGCGCGACGGCACCACGCCGCTGTCCCACACGAGGCGTGGCCGCGAACCACGGGCCGGCGAGGAGCCGGCGCTGACCCGGATGCGGTAGGACACCTGCTCGACGCCGCGCCGGTCCGACTCGACGGTCCAGGAGAATCGGGGGCGGTCGACGTCGATCCCGAGCGGGCCGGTCTTCTTCTCGACGAGCGGGTCGCTCAGCCGGACGGTGCCGTCGCTTCTCCCGACCGCCCCCGCAGCGGGGAGGGCGACACCCGGCAGAGCGCCCGGCAGGACGGATGGCAGCGCTGTCGGCAGAGCGGCGGCGGTCGATGCGACGCCTGCGGTCCTGAGGAACTGTCTGCGGTCCAGGGTCATGGTGCCTCCAGGCGTGCGATCGTCGTTGATCTGCTCGTGCGGCTCGGCTGGTGGGTGAAGGTCGGGCTCCGTTGCATCGTTTCAACCACGCGCGGCCAGTGTAGGGGCGACCCGGCAGCCCGGGCCAGGGCCTGGAGGGAAGAAGGGCAGGGAAGAAAAGCGGGGAAGAAGGGCGGGGAGATGGGCAGGGGAGAGGGGCGGAGTGGAAGGGCGGAGCTGAGGGGCGGGGGAACGGCAGGGGGCGAGGCTCGTGGGACGCCTCGCCCCTGCCGGTCGGTGTGCCGGTCCGTCAGGCTTTCCGTCCGCGAGTTCCTGTCCGTCAGCGTTCCGGGCGGGGGTGTTC
>Ga0233375_1000022_pt1 | contig 126474 bp, 107 predicted proteins | sample ElkDunMinimDraft_10_FD_191539 | JGI IMG/M metagenome (GOLD analysis project Ga0233375, IMG submission 191539) | Fecal eukaryotic communites from dung pellets of Tule Elk in California, USA - Elk Dung E16 | ecosystem: Host-associated > Mammals > Digestive system > Large intestine > Fecal...
CGGCTCACCCGTGCTCCGCGCCCGGTCGAGCGTACGACGCACCCGGTCCCGGTCCTCGGGATGCTTGTGCGCCAGCACCAGCGCGGTCGTGGGCACCACCTCACCCGGCTCGAAGCCGTGCAGCCGGAAGGTCTCGGACGACCACCACCACTGCCCCGTGGTCAGGTCCAGGCGGTACTGACCGATCGGCTGGTCGGCACCCCGGGACAGGGCCATCTCGATCGCCTCGTGGTCTACGGACATGGTCAGGGCTTCCCTTCGTCGGGACGGAGGAGCCGGTGCCAGACTCGCCTTCGATGCTAACGCGGTTCTCCGGCGCGAGCACTCGCGTGCTCGCGCGCTCGTCGTTAGCGTCGGGGACGCGGCCAGCGTGCCGTGGGCTCGTCGGACGTGAAGAAGCCCGCGCCGACGAGTGCCGACGAGCGCCATGGAGGCCGGACGAGGCGCGCGGGGGGCTGCGGTACGACGGAAGGAAGACCGATCCCCTCGACACGCCCGAGCCACTCGGTGGGACCCGCCCTGCGTCGCCTCGCGTCCCGGCGGGCCGTCGTGCTCGCGCAGCGGGCCGTCGCGGCCGCGCGCCGGCAGTGGGTCAGCCACCCGCGCTGGTCGCTCGCGCTCAAGGGTGCGCTCGCTGCGGCGCTCGCGTGGTTCGTCGGCGTCCTGGCCCCCGAACCGTTCTCCGACTACCCGTACTACGCGCCGCTGGGAGCGGTCGTCGCGACGACGAGCACCCTCGTCCGGTCGGTGCGCGAGTCGGCCCAGGCGGTCCTCGCCATCCTCGTCGGAGCCGCGATCGCCCGGGGGGTCGACCTCGTCCTCGCCCCGAGCGCGTCGTCGGTCGCGCTCGTGGTCGGCCTCGCGCTGCTGTGCTCGCCGTGGCGGTGGTTCGGCGGGATGGGCTCGTGGGCGGTGACCTCGGCCCTGTTCGTCCTCATCATCGGGAACGCGGCGAAGGTGGAGTTCGTCGGCGCGTACGCGGGGCTCGTGGTCGTCGGTGCCGCGATCGGGATCGCGATCAACCTCGTCGTCCCGCCGTTGCCGCTGACACCGTCGGAGCACGCGCTCGACCGTCTTCGCGCGACGCTGGTCGACCAGCTCGAGGCCCTGGCCGACGGGCTCGCGGGCGACCGGGCGCCGTCGCAGCAGGAGTGGGCGGCACGGCGGCGCGAGGTGGACCCGACGCTCGCCCGGGCGCGCGAGGCGGTCGCACGGACGCGGGAGGCCGCGCGGGCCAACGTCCGGCTCCGCCGGCACCGCGACTGGGCCGCCTCGCAGCTGCACCGGGCCGCCGTGCTCGAGGCGTCGGCGGCGGTGGTGGACGACCTCGTGCGCCTGCTCGTGGAGTGGGAGAGCGCGGAGCGCGACGACGTCGCGCTCGGCCCGCGGCTGCGGCCCCTCGCGGCCGCGGCGCTGGGTGCGTACGCGGACGCCCTGCGCTCGGTCGAGAGGGCCAGGGCGGACGAGCCGGCGCTCGTCGCGCTCGACGACGCGATCGAGTCGCTGCGTCGGGCGGTGCTGCAGGCGCGGCGCGAGGTCGACGAGGACTACTTCGTGGCCGGTGCCCTGGTGCTCGCCCTGCGCCGGGGCGCGACGGCGGTCGCCGCGGCGTGATCCGACCGCTCCGCACGCCGACGACCGGCACACGGGCCGCCGGGGCACGCACGAACCGCCCCGGCCCCGCGGCTGGTCGGACGCAGCCACTACGGAGCCGGGGCGGTTCACGCCGTCAGGAGCTCACGGTCACACGTGCGGGAGTCACCCGCAGGGGTACGCGCCGTGCTCCACGACGACCTCGCTCGACACCTCCTCGCCGTCGAGGGTCGCCGTGGCGGAGACGGTCACCGAGCCGGCCTCCAGGGCCGTCGACCGCGTCGCGAACGACTGGTACGCGGCGGCGCCCGGCGCCACCCCCGCGACCGTGCGCGACCCGTACGCCGTCGTGAGCGTCACGTCCGCCGGCACCGTCGACGCGTTGGTCGCGGCGACCGCGAGGTACGCCTTGCCCGCGAGGCACCGCGGCGAGACCGTGACGTCCAGCTCGACGACCGCGGCGTCCCCCGCCGGCGTGACGACGAGGTCGCGCAGGCTCCCGGTGTTGTCGAACGAGCCGAAGCCGACCCGGCCCTCGGCGAACGTGGTGTCGTTCGCGGTGAGGAGCGGGGAGTCCAGCCCGTCCACGTAGACGGCGACGTCGCCGCTGTCCGCGCACCGGACGACCCGCACGTCGTGCCACTCCTCGTCCGTGACCGCGGGCGGCGCACCGACGGCGCCGTCCCACTGGTCGTCGATCCGCTCCCGGTCCTTGCCGTCGACCTTGAAGATGCCGTTGTGGGCGTAGATCGTGTTGTCCTGCGAGAGGTGGGCGTAGTAGTACTGCGTGTCCGACTGCCACCCGAACACCACGATGACGTCGCGGTTGTTCACGGACGCCGGGGCGTCGAGCCGCACCTCGGCGTCGAGCGCGAACGAGCCGAGCTCGGGCCCCTCGGTGAGGACGGCGTACTCGAACGGTCGGCGGATGCCGTCGTTCGGGTTGTCGCCCGCCTCCGCGAGGACGACGGCATCACCGGGGAACTGCCACTTGGCCGGTGTGCGGGGCGCCCAGTGCTCGGCGCCCAGGACGTCGGTGATCGGCTCGCCCGCGGGCGAGCACGACGGCGGCGCGGGCGGCTCGACCGGCTCCGCGCCGAACAGCGCGTACTGCGCGGCGACCTGCTCCGGGGTCGGGACGACGTCGAGGAACATGAGGTCGTCCATGCGCCCGTGGAACGGGTTCGCCTCGCGCGTGTCCTGGGGGAAGCTGCCGCCGATCTTGATGCCCCGAGGGTCGGTGGGGGAGGTGGCGCCGGCACCCCAGGGGTTCGAGGCCGTGTACTGGCCCTCGAGCTCCTCGCCGTTCATGTAGAGCTTCATCTCGCCGCCGGCGAAGTCGAACGTCGCGGCCAGGTGGACCCAGCGGTTGCGCTCGAGGATCTGGTCCCACGGCAGGTCGGCCGCGAACGTCCAGGACCCCGCGCCGTCGACGCGCCGGCCGAGCGCGACGAGCTTGAGCTCGCCACCGACGGTGATGACCTCGAGCAGCGCCCGCACCGCGTGGCCGTCGGAGTCGCCCGTCAGCACGCCGGCCAGGCCGATCGCGTTGTACCGGTCGGCGGGGTTGGCCGTGCCGGAGTTCAGGGCGGGGTGCTCGCCGGTCGGCTTGAACCAGCCCATGACGGAGATCTCGTCCGCGTCCGCGAAGGCACCGAGCGAGTCCACTCCCTCAGGGTCGTAGACGCCGGCCTTCCAGTCGTCGTTCGACGACGCCCCGGGGCTCATCTGCTGGGTCTGCAGCGCCTCGCCCGCGCCCGGGTACGCCCGGTCCGCGACGCGCATCTCGACGCCGCCGTTGACCAGCTCGATGTCGGTGCCGGACCAGCCCTGGTCGGCCTCGAAGGTCGGCGCTCCCTGGACCGCGTGGTCGAAGTCGTAGTGCGCCACGAGGTTCGGGGCGAGCTCGGGCAGGGCGACCGGGGAGGACGCGGTCACGCGACGCGCGCCGGTGACCTTCCAGATCTTCCCGTTCGCCTTGGCGACGAGGTAGAGCTCGCCGTCGGCGTCGGCCCCGAAGCGCAGGTCGACGCGCCGGTCCCCGACCAGCTCCTGGAACGTGGTCTCCTGCCCGTCGGCGAAGACGCGCAGGTGCTCGATCTCCGCCAGGTCGGCGAGGTCGCCGTCGTTCCGGACCATCTCGTCGGCCTCGGTCCCCAGCACCCAGCCACGGACGAGGTCGGTGAAGAGGTAGCGTCCCCGGAGCTCGGGGATGTCCCCGCGGTACACGAAGCCGCCGTTGAGGGCGACGCCCGCGTCACCGGTCTGGCCGGGGTCGCGGTTGTGGTCGTAGGCCGCGACGGGGTAGGTGAACCCGTTCTGCGCGTCGTTCGCGGGCAGCGGGAAGATCTGGCGGTTGTCCGCCAGGAACGGCCCCTCGCGCACGGACCAGCCGAAGTTGTCGCCGGGCTCCACGGCGTACACGGACTCGACCTGCCACTCGCCGATGTGCCCGAGGTACATCGTGTGGTCACCCTCGGGGTCCCAGCTGATCCGGTGCGGGTCGCGCAGGCCGATCGCGTAGATCTCCGGCAGCGCGCCCGGCGTGCCGAGGAACGGGTTGTCGGCGGGGATCCCGTACCGCCCGTTCGAGCTGTCGTCGCCCAGCGGGTCGATGCGGAAGACCTTGCCCTGCGGGGTCGCGAGGTTCTGGGGGTTGCCGTTGCCGACGCCGTTGCCGCCGTCGCCCACGAGGACGTAGAGGTTGCCGTAGTCCGGGTCGCCCTCGGTCACGGTGGGGTTGAACGCGATCTGCTGCACGGTGTGCACGCGGCCGGCGAACGGCACGCGCAGGATCTCGCGGCTCGTGCCCTCGAAGACCTCGGCCGACGGGTCGGCCGCCCTCCACTCGGTCACGACGCTGTGGAACTGCGTGTTGCCGTAGGCGGGGAAGTCCGGGGTGTCCTCGGTCAGCGCCGTGCCGCCCTCGGTGTGCACGGTGTAGAACAGTCCGTTCTCGGCGAAGTCGGGGTGGAACTCCGCGGAGCCGAGGCCCGTGCCGAGGCCGGCGCTGTTGTGGAAGTTGTCGAGGAACTGCTGGCGCACGTCCAGGTACGGCACGTGCTCGCCGGTGTCCTTGTCGACCGTGTAGAGGATCGCGTTGTTGTCGGGCACCATGAGCCGGCCCGAGCCGTCGGGGATCTCGTCGAGGTGCGTGATCCGGTTGTGCCGCACGAGCCGCTGGTCCTGCGTCGCGGGCGTCGTCTGGGACTGAGGCAGCTGGGCCAGCTCGGTCACCTCGATGCCGAGCGTCGAGGGCGTCGGGTCGGGCAGCGGGTTGAGCAGCGGCTCGCTCGGCGTCGTGCCGCCGGCCGCGCAGTCCGCGGGGTTGCCCGTCGGGATCGCGAGGTTCTGCCCGGACGTGTCGACCGCGACGTCGTCGAGCATGAGGCGGCCGGCGCTGCTGGCCCCGTTGATCCAGAAAAACCGGTCGAGCGCCGTCGTGACGCCCTGGCGGAAGCCGAACTGCTGCTCGGTACCCTCGGGCAGCCGCGTGATCTCCTCGTACGGGCCGCCCTGGCTGTAGACGCTGACCTTGTCCGTCGCGTTGTCGGCGACGATCCACACGCACTGCCACGTGTCCCGGGACCAGACGCCGGCGGGCTTGAACGCGCCGCCGTCGCGCACGAGCATGACGTCGTTGTTCTGGTTGTTCACGTAGGCGCGGCTGTGGGGGTAGTCGGACGGCGCGTCGTTGTCCGTGACACCGAAGGACGTGTCGACGCTGCCGTTGCGCATGAAGCGGAAGAACACGGTCCCGGTGGTCCCGTCGGCGATCCCCGGGACGGCGCGGTGGGCGCGCTGCGTGCCGCCGACCATCTCGAGGACCTGGTTGTTGCCGTTGAGCGGGTCCGCGATGACGCGGGCGGCCGAGGAGGCCGACCAGCCGTCCTGCCCGTCGAGGGCGGTGCGCTCGTAGGCCTCGAAGCTGAGGATCTCGGTGAACTCCTCGTCCGCCGCTGCGGCGGCTGGTGGCACGAGGAGGGTCCCTCCCAGGACGGTCGCGAGAGACAGCGCGAGGAGCGCTCTCCCACGTCGACTCGACTGTGTAGACGTCATTGTCTGCTCCACTTTCGTCGGACGGTGATGTGGGTGTGCGCAGGCGACGCGGCCCGTCGGCCGCTGGTGCGGTGCTCCCGTCCTGTCGATGTCACGTCCCTGTGCACGACCCCTGCAGGCTAGGGAAAGCGCTTGCCCACTGTCAAGAGATCTCCAGCCGTCCGAGCGTGGTCGTGCAGCCGTGGTGCGCGGGCCCGCGCGGCCGACCGGGGTCGTCGAGGGGGCGACGCGGAAGGGTCCTCGGGCCGGACGTGACGTCCGGCCCGAGGACCCTTGCGTGGGTGGTCAGCGGTGCTGAGCGTGGTGGCCGTTCCACCCGCCCCACCGGTGGCCGCCGCGGCCTTCGCCGCGGTCGTCGCCCTTCCCGTGGCCCCCGCCCTTGCCGCTCGAGACGAGGCCGTCGCGGGCGAGCAGCACCGTGCTGTCGAGCTGCCCGTCGGCCGTGTCCGCGATGGCGACGACGACCGTCGCCACGCGCTTGGCCTTCACCTTGGCCTCGCACGTCAGCGGGGTGGTGAACGCGTTGAGCTCCGTGTCGTGCGTGCCCGCCTCCGGGTCGTCCGGGGCGAAGTTCGCGACGTAGCGGTCCGCGTTGGTCGCCTCGTTGACGGTCGCGGTCGACACGAGGTCGCGCGTACGGGGTACGAACGAGCACGGCTTCCCGTTCACCCAGACGGCGAACGAGTCGGTGAAGTCACGCTCGCTCCATCCGGCATACTCCTCGCTGCCGAACACGTAGGTGAGCCGCAGGTTCGCGTTGCGCGGCACCACCCGCATGGTGAGGACCGCGGCGTCGTACGTCGTCGCGCCGAAGAGCTCCTCGAGGTCCTCTGCGCCGGCACCGCCGAGATCTCCGGTCGTCGTGAGCTTCTCGTTGGGGCCGAGGATCGACGAGCGCGTGAAGTCGGTGTCCTCCTCGGACTGCGGGTCCGCGTCGATCACGGAACCCGTGCTCAGGGCGACACCGCTCGCGACCCCGGTGGCGTCCAGACCGCCGAACCGGCCGACCTGCACCGGGAGGCCGGAGAACCGTGCGCTGCGGACGTCGACCCCGCGACCGGCGACGGTCGCGGCGAGGTCGTCGACCTCGAGGGCCCGCAGCGAGGTGACGGACTGGCCGGGCGATGCGTGCGCCGAGGTCGCTCCGGCGATGCTGCCGGTCACGACGAGTGCCGCCGCCGAGGCGGTGGCCAGTGCGCGCAGGGCCGGCGACCGCCGGTCGCGCGCGCGTGCGGCCGGGTGCGCCCGGCCGGGGCGTTCAAAGGTGTTCATGATTCTCCATGAGTTGTCGGGATGCGCCCGCGGGCGCCGCCGCGCAGGGCGCGACGCGTACGTCATGGAGGGGGAGGTCTCGCGGAGTTCTCGCGTGCCGCTCAGCCGAAGCCGCGCGAGCGGCCGGCTCGTCGCCAGTCGTCGGGTGCGATGGGACGCACCCTGCGTGTCACCCCCTGTGACAGGTTCCGCGACGTACCTGCCAACTGCTTGACAGGTGTGGTGTGGATCACACTACGCTCGCAAACGTTGGGGGAGAACCGTTCAGACGAAGACGCTCACGCATCCAGCAGAAAGCGAACGGACGTGAAGTCTTCGACACGCACACGATCACGCACGAAGGGGCTGGTGGGCGGTCTGCTCGCCACCGGACTCCTCTTCGGGACCGGCATGCTCGGTTCCACGGCATCCGCGGTGGAGGACGACGAGGCACAGGTGCCGACGTCGCCCACCGAGACCGCTGACGACATCGCGCCCGCACCTCAGGAAACGGTGCCGGACGAGCGCGCGACCCAGGAAGCAGTACCGGACGAGCCCGCACCAGGGCCGCAGGACGAGCCGCCGGGCGACGACGGGGTCGTCACCCCGTTCCGGTTCCCCGGATTCCCGGCTCCGTCGATCCACAGCCAGCAGGCCTACGACCCGGAGGACGACTTCACGGCCCGCTGGACGCGCGCGGACGCGCTCCAGATGCGGGCCATGACGGACCCGTCCGCCCCGGCCGGCGAGAACTCCATGCCGGAGGAGTACACGATGCCGGAGATCCCGCAGGACTTCCCGGTGCTCGTGGACGCCAACGGGACGCAGGTCTGGGTGTGGGACACCTGGACGCTGACGGACGAGCACTCGAACCAGCTGAGCTTCAAGGGCTGGGAGGTCATCTTCTCGCTGGTCGCGGACTCGACCGCCGGGTACACGTTCGACGACCGGCACACCCACGCCCGGATCGGGTTCTTCTATCGGCCCGCGGGGATCCCGGCCGACGAGCGGCCCGCGAACGGCGGGTGGACGTACGGCGGCCACGTGTTCCCCGACGGGGCAGCAGGAGAGATCTTCGAGGACCAGTCGTTCTCGACGGTCACGGAGTGGTCCGGGTCGACCCGCATCATGGACGGCAACAAGCTGCGGCTGTTCTACACGGCGGTCGCCTTCTACCGGGACGCGAACGACCAGGAGATCAAGCCGGCGGACCCGCGGATCGTGCAGACGGAGCTACGCCTCTTCGCGGACGAGGACGGCGTCTGGCTGACCGGCGCCCGCGACCAGCACGAGCTCCTGGTGCCCGACGGCACGTACTACCAGACGCGCGAGCAGAACCCGTTCGTCAACTTCCGCGACCCGTTCACCTTCGAGGACCCACGCGTCGAGCAGAGCCCCTCGTACATGGTGTTCGAGGGCAACACGGGCGGTGAGCGCGGCGCGTTGCCGTGCACCGCCGAGGACCTCGGCTACCGCGAGGGCGACCCGTACGCGGAGCTGCCCGAGACGGTGACGGCTTCCGGGGCCAACTACCAGATGGCGAACGTGGGCCTCGCGGTCGCCGAGAACAAGGCGATGACGCAGTGGCGCTTCCTGCCGCCGATCCTCTCGGGGAACTGCGTCAACGACCAGACGGAGCGACCGCAGATCTACGTACAGGGTTCGAAGTACTACCTGTTCACGATCAGCCATCGGCACACGTACGCGCGCGGTGGGGAGACCGACTCGGCCGACCCGCGGCTGTGGTACCTGGACGGGCCCGACGGTGTCTACGGGTTCGTGGGCAACGGCATCCGGTCCGACTACCAGCCGCTCAACGAGGGAAGCGGGCTCGCGCTGGGCAACCCGACGAACCTCAACTTTGCCGTCGGGACCCCAGCGAGCCCTGACCCGTTCCAGACGGCCCACGCGTTCCAGTCCTACTCGCACTACGTGATGCCGAACGGCCTCGTCGAGTCCTTCATCGACGCCATCGGCAACCCGGACGTGCGACGCGGCGGGACGCTCGCCCCGACGGTGAAGCTCAACATCGCGGGCACCAGCGCGGTCGTCGACCGCTCGTACGGCGACGACGGCCTCGGCGGCTACGGGGACATCCCCGCCAACGCCGAGCAGGACGTCTCGCCCGAACCCGACCCGCGCCCGCTCCCGTAGCGGGCACGGCCGGACGCCCGCGCGGGGTGACGACGTGCGTCGTCTCCCCGCGTGGGCACCGAGCGAGGTGCATCGTGGTGACGGTGACGAGGCCCGGAGTCTCCGCGGCACGGCGCAGCCCGCGTCGTTCCGCGGTGCTCGCCGGGATCGTCCTGCTCGCCCTCCTCACCGGCTGCACGGGCGGGCCCGACAGCGACAGGTCGTCGTCGGGCCCGCCCGCGCAGCCGGAGCCGCAGGAGCACACCGAGCGGTGGCGCCCGCAGTACCACTACAGCCCGCCCGAAGGACGTCTCGCCGATCCCGACGGGCTCGTGTGGTTCGAGGACGAGTGGCACCTGTTCCACCAGCAGGACGGGACGTGGGCGCACGCCGTGAGCACGGACCTCGTGCACTGGGAGACGCTCCCTGTCGCGCTCGAGCACGACGACCTCGGCCAGGCGCTGTCCGGAAGCGCCGTCGTGGACGGCGCGAACACCTCGGGGCTCTTCCCCGACGGGGAGGGAGGGCTCGTCGCGGTCTACACCTCGACGGAAGGTGGCGAGGCGCAGTCGATCGCGTACAGCACGGACGACGGACGCACGTGGCAGCGGTACACCGGCAACCCCGTGATCCCGAACGACGGGCGGGCCGACTTCCGCGACCCGAAGGTGTTCTGGCACGAGCCCTCGCGCCGGTGGGTCATGGTCGTGTCGGTCGGGGGCGGCGTCGAGCTCCACGCGTCTCCGGACCTCGTGCACTGGGAGCTGCTCAGCAGGTTCGGCGAGGGTCAGGGGCTGCACTCGGCCGTGTGGGAGTGCCCGGACCTCTTCCCCCTGCCCGTCGGAGGGAACCCGGACGACGTGCGCTGGGTCCTCACCGTGAGCGTCGGGGACTCCGAGGAGACGGACGGTTCGACGGCCCAGTACTTCGTCGGGGACTTCGACGGCACGACGTTCGTGCGCGACCCGGCGACCCCGCCCGCGACGGTGCAGGTCACCGACGTGGGGCAGGACTTCTACGCGGCCCAGACCTTCGAGCACGCGCCCGACGGGCGCCGCCTGTGGATGGGCTGGATGGGCAACTGGCGCTTTCCCTACTCCGCCCCGACGGAGCCTTGGCAGAACGCGATGAGCGTGCCGCGCGAGCTCTCCCTGCGGCGCGTCGTCCCGGGGGCGACGGCGCCGTCGGGCGAGGTGCTGCCCGACGGCGGGTACGTGCTCGTGCAGGTGCCCGTCCCGGAGCTCGACGTGCTCGACGAGGACACCGCGACGGTGACGGACGTCGTGCTGACGGACGGTGAGCTCGTGCTCGACGACCCCGGCACGGCGTACGAGGTGGTCGCCGAGATCGACGTCGGCGACGCGGACGAGGTCGGGCTCCGCGTGCGTGAGCGCCGCGATGAGGACGGGTCCGTCCAGGAGGCGGCGGTCGTGGGTGTCGGAGCGGACGGGTTCTTCATGGACCGGACGCGGAGCGGCGTCAGGACCTTGGCGGACCGGTCCGGCGCGGAGGTCGACTTCGGCGTGCGACGCACCGCGGCGTTCGAGCCCGTCGACGGCGTGGTCCGGATGCGGGTGCTCGTGGACGAGGCGTCCGTCGAGGCGTTCGTCGACGACGGCGACCTCGCCGGGACGCTGGTCGCCTACCCGGGCGAGGGCGCGGCGGGACTGTCCGTCTACGCGCAGGGCGGGACGGCGACCTTGCGCTCGGTCGCGGTGACGCGGCTGGCGCCGATCTGGCGCTGACGCGTCGCCGCCCACGTGCGCACGGCGATCTTCAGCGCTGCGCACGCGGTGGTCCGTGTCCGGACGACGAAAGAGCGGGTCCAGGTTTCCCTGGACCCGCTCTTCCGTCGCTGTCTCAACGAGTGTCCGGAGGGGGACTTGAACCCCCACGCCCGATAAAGGGCACTAGCACCTCAAGCTAGCGCGTCTGCCATTCCGCCACCCGGACGAGTGGACCTTCGCGGCGTTTCCGCCGTTCCGGTGCGGGGAAAAACATAGCACGGTTCGGGCGTGGTCCTCGCATCGCGGCCACCCCGTGGCCGTCCGTCGGGCGGCCCTCGCGGCGCGCGCGCCGGGCCGTCGGCCGAGAGGGAACTCCCAGGTGGGGCGTCGCCGCGTGGCATGCGGCGCGCGGTGACATCCTGGGGCAGACTGGGCGAGGTGACGGCGACGACCCGACGGAGGCACGCGTGACGGACGAGCAGCGGCCGGCCGGGGCTCCCTCCTCGGCGACCCGGGGCAGCGGCGGCGCGGAGCGCGGGGCTGCGTCGGTCAAGCACCTTGCCGGGGCGTCGACCGCGGCGCGCAAGGTCGCCGGGGCGCGACGCAACCCGTCCGTCGTCGGGTACGACGACACGGTGCCGGCGTGGCTGCGCACGACGGCCGGCTGGTCGTGGCGCCTGCTCATGATCGTCGCGGCCGTCGCCCTGATCTTCTTCGCGACGGCGCAGGTGCAGCTCGTGTTCGTCGCGGTGTTCCTCGCGCTCGTCATCACCTCGGTGCTGCGGCCGGTCACGGACTTCTACTCCCGGGTGATGCCGCGGGCCCTGGCGACGGCCCTGGCGATCCTCTCGGCGCTGCTGTTCATCGCGGGCCTGCTCACGTACGTCATCACGTCGGTCGCGGGGCAGTGGGAGAGCCTGGCCGAGCAGTTCGACCGCGGCATCGAGCAGATCTTCGACTTCCTCGAGCACGGCCCGCTGCCGGTCACGATCACGGCGGACGACGTCAACGGCTGGATCGACAACGGGCAGAAGTGGCTCGGGGAGCACGGCGGCGACATCGCGAGCCAGGCGGCCGCGAGCGCCGGGTCGGTATTCGAGGCCCTCGCCGCGATCGCCCTCGCGATCTTCTGCACGGTGTTCTTCCTCGCGCGCGGCAAGGACATGTGGACCTGGTTCCTCAACCAGCTCCCGGCCCGCACACGGGACAGCTGGAAGGTCGCGGGCGGCTCGGGCTGGTACACGTTCTCGGGCTACGCGCGCGGCACGGTGATCATCGCCCTGCTCGACGGCATCCTCGCGGGCATCTTCCTCGCCATCCTCGGCGTCCCGCTCGCGGCGCCCCTCGCCGTCCTCGTGTTCATCGGCGCCTTCATCCCGATCATCGGGGCTCCCCTCGCGATGATCATCGCGGCGATCGTCGCGCTCGCGGCGAAGGGGATCTGGATCGCCCTCGTGGTCACCATCGGCATCGCCCTGATCGGGCAGCTCGAGGGGCACATCTTCCAGCCGCTCATCATGGGCAAGCAGGTGTCGCTGCATCCCGTCGTGGTCGCGCTCTCGGTGACGGCGGGGACGCTGCTCGCGGGGATCCTCGGCGCTGTCGTGTCGGTGCCTCTCGTCGCCGTCGCCTGGTCGGTCTTCTCCCACCTGCGGCACAAGGACCCGCCGATGGAGGACGAGATCCCCACGGCCAAGGAGATCGCGCTCGGCGAGGCCGGGGGCGCCGTCGTGCCGAGCGCGACGTCCGCGGAGGCCGCGCCGGACTGAGCCGACGAACCGGCCGAGGTCTGCTGCGCGTCGGGCGACGTCAGCGCGGGACGGCGGACACGTCGGACGCGAGGCGCAACGCCACGTGCACCGTGTCGCCGACGTCCTTGCCGGTCGTGCGACGCACGGTGCGCAGGACGGCCAGGAGGTGCGGGCCGCCGTACGAGACGAGGGACGCGCGGTAGGTGACCTCGTCCACCTGGGCGACGACGGGCACCCTTCCCCGTGTGCCGAAGAGGTCGACGACGTCGAGCGGGAGCGCCACGAACGCTCCCGTCCGGCTCCCGGCCGCGACGACGAGGGCGTCGAACTCCACGAGGCCGGGATCGGTCCACGTGGGCATGCCGTCGACCGTAGCCGACGCGCCGGACCAGGGGAACGGGCGGCGACGGGATTCTCGCGTCCGGTGCCGCCACCGGGCGCGTGCGCGGGCACGATGGCCACACTGGACCATGAGGATCGGAATCCCTACCGAGGTCAAGAACCACGAGGACCGCGTCGCGCTCACCCCCGCCGGCGCCCATCAGCTGGTGCGCGCGGGGCACGACGTGCTCGTCCAGTCCGGGGCCGGCGACGGCTCTCACCTGCCCGACGACGAGTTCGAGCGGGCGGGCGCGCGTGTCGTCGCGACGGCCGAGGAGGTCTGGGGCGAGGCGGAGCTCGTGTGCAAGGTCAAGGAACCGGTCGCGAGCGAGTACCCGCTGCTGCGCGAGGACCTCCTGCTCTTCGCGTACCTGCACCTCGCCGCGGACCCCGAGGGCACCCGCGCGCTGCTCGACGCCGGCACGACGTCCGTCGCGTACGAGACCGCGCAGGCTCCCGACGGCTCCCTGCCGCTGCTCGCCCCCATGAGCGAGGTCGCCGGCCGCATGGCCACGCAGGTCGGCGCGTGGCTGCTGCAGCGGCCCGCCGGCGGCCGCGGGGTGCTCCTCGGTGGGGTCCCGGGCACCCGACCGGGCCGCGTCGTCGTGCTGGGTGGCGGCACCGTCGGACGCAACGCCGCCGAGATCGCGGTCGGGATGCGCGCCGAGGTCGCGATCGTCGACGTCTCGCTGCCCGTGCTGCGCGGCGTCGACCAGGAGTTCGCCGGGCACGTGCGCACCGTCGCCTCGAGCGCCTACGCGATCGAGCGCGAGCTGCTCGAGGCCGACCTCGTCGTCGGCGCGGTGCTCGTCGCCGGGGCCCGCGCCCCGCGCCTCGTGAGCGACGACCTCGTCGCCCGCATGCGCCCGGGTGCCGTGCTCGTCGACGTCGCCGTCGACCAGGGCGGGTGCTTCGAGGGGTCGCGACCCACGACGCACGACGACCCCACCTTCTCGGTGCACGGCACGACGTTCTACTGCGTCGCGAACATGCCCGGCGCGGTGCCCGTGACGAGCACGCTCGCCCTGACGAGCGCGACCCTGCCGTTCCTCGCGGCGCTCGCGGACGGCGGGGTGGACGCCGTGCGCGACGTGCCGCTGCTGCGCACGGGTGCCTCCACCTGTCGGGGCGCGCTGCTCAACGAGGCGGTCGCCGCGGCGCACGACCTGCCGTGGACGCCTCCGCAGGACGTGCTCGGCTGACGCCCGACGTCGCGCGGGAGGGGGTCGCGGCCGGCTGCGGCGCCGCCGAAAGACCGTGACGGCACGGTCCGGTCCGTGCCAGGCTCGGGCGCGTGCTCCCCTTCGCCCTCGACGACGGTCGCGTCCACCTGTCCACCCCGAGCCTCGACGACGTCGACGCGATCACGGCCGCGTGCCAGGACCCGCTCGTCGCCGAGTGGACGGTCGTCCCGTCGCCCTACTCGCGCGCCGACGCGGTCGAGTTCGTCACGACGTACGTCGCGCCCGGCTGGGAGCGCGGGGACGTCCTCACGTGGGCCGTGCGCGAGAGCGCCGGGCCGACGGGCATCCCCGGCCCCGAGGGGCCGGGACGGCTGCTCGGCATGGTGGGCCTGAGCCTCGACGACGCGCCCGAGGGTCAGCGGTCGGCCGAGATCGGGTACTGGACCGCGCCCGAGGCCCGGGGGAGGGGGCTCATGACGGCGGCCGGTCGCCTCGTCACGGACTGGGCGTTCGACCCCGAGGGCGCGGGTCTCGCCCGGCTCTTCTGGCAGGCGTACCTCGGCAACTGGGCGTCGCGCCGCGTGGCGTGGCGGCTCGGCTTCCGGGTCGAGGGCGCAGTCCGCGGGTTCGCCCTGCAGCGCGGCGTGCGCCGTGACGCGTGGGTCGGGACCCTGCTCCCGGGCGACCCGCGCGAACCTGTCGAGCCCTGGCCCGACGACGCCGCGTGAATCCGTTTCCGCCCACGGGCCGAGCGGGGTGAGGATGGGCCGCATGACCTCTGAGCCCCAGGCGCCCGCGGGCGCCGACCTGGACCTGGACCCCGCGAACCCGTTCGCCGCGCCGTCGGCGCTGCCCTACGAGCTGCCGGACTACGACGCCGTCCGCGAGGCGCACTACCTCCCCGCGCTGCGCGCGGCGATGGCCGCTCAGCGCGCCGCGGTCGAGGCGATCGCGACGGACGCCGCGGCGCCGACGGTCGAGAACACGCTCGACGCGCTGGAGCGCTCCGGGCGTCCGCTGGCGCGCGTCGTGAACGCGTTCTACAACCAGCTGAGCGCCGACGCGTCGCCCGGCCTGGAGGAGATCGAGGAGACCGTCGCGCCGGAGTACGCCGCGCACCACGACGCGATCTACATGGACGCGCGCCTCTACGCCCGCGCCCGCGCGCTGCAGGACGCCGTGGACGCGGGGGAGCTGACGCTCGAGCCCGACGCCGCGTGGCTGCTGCACACGCTCCTCGTGGAGTTCCGTCGCTCCGGCGTCGAGCTCGACGCCGGGCAGCAGGAGCGCCTGCGCGAGCTCAACGCGCGCCTGACCAGCCTCGAGGCTGCCTTCGGGCGCAAGCTGCTCGCCGGCGCGAACGCCGCGAGCGTCCTCGTCACGGACGCGGCCGAGCTCGAGGGCCTGCCGGAGGACGCCGTCGCGGGTGCCGCGGCCGCCGCCGCGTCGCGCGGGCACGAGGGCGCGTGGCTCCTCGAGATGCAGCTCCCGACGCAGCAGGGCGTGCTCGCCTCGCTGGCGCGCCGGGACGTGCGCGAGCGCGTGCAGCGGGCGTCCGAGGCGCGCGGCGCCACGGGCGACGACCACGACACGCGCGAGATCGTCCTCGAGACGGTCCGCCTGCGCGCCGAGCGCGCGCGCCTGCTCGGCTACGAGCACCACGCCGCCTACGTGGCGGAGGACGCGACGGCCAAGACGACGGAGGCCGTGAACGCCATGCTCTCGCGGCTCGCCCCGGCGGCCGTCGCGAACGCGCGCCGCGAGGCGGCCGACCTCGAGGCGGCGCTGCAGGGCGACGAGCCGGGCGCGACCCTGCGCGCCTCGGACTGGTCGTTCTACGCCGAGCGCGTGCGCAAGGAGCGCTACTCCCTCGACGACGCGCTGCTGCGCCCGTACCTCGAGCTCGAGCGCGTCGTGCACGACGGCGTGTTCCGCGCGGCGAACAGGCTGTTCGGCATCTCGTTCACCGAGCGCCACGACCTCGCCGGGTACCATCCCGACGTCCGTGTCTTCGAGGTCTTCGACGCCGAGACGCCGGGCACGCCCGGGGAGGGCATGGGCCTGTTCCTCGCCGACTGGTACACGCGCGAGTCCAAGCGCGGCGGGGCGTGGATGAACAACCTCGTCGACCAGAACCACCTCCTGGCCCAGAAGCCGGTCGTGGTGAACAACCTCAACATCGTCAAGCCGCCGGCGGGGCAGCCCACCCTGCTCGTGTGGGACGAGGTCATCACGCTGTTCCACGAGTTCGGGCACGCGCTGCACGGGCTGTTCTCCGACGTGCGCTACCCGTCGCAGTCCGGCACCGAGGTCCCGCGCGACTTCGTCGAGTACCCGTCGCAGGTCAACGAGATGTGGGCCTGGGACCCCGAGATCCTGCGCTCCTACGCCGTCCACCACGAGACGGGCGAGCCGATGCCGGCCGAGTGGGTCGACACGATGCTCGCCTCGCGCCAGTTCAACGAGGGCTTCGGCACGACCGAGTACCTCGCCGCCGCGCTGCTCGACCAGTCGTGGCACCAGCTCGCCCCCGAGGCCGTCCCGGCGTCCGTGGACGACGTGGTGCCCTTCGAGGCCACCGCGCTCGACGCCGCGGGGGTCGCGTTCGCGCCGGTCCCGCCGCGCTACCGCACGACGTACTACAACCACGTGTTCGGGGGCGGGTACGCGGCCGGCTACTACTCGTACATCTGGTCCGAGGTGCTCGACGCCGACACGGTCGAGTGGTACCGGGAGAACGGCGGCCTGACGCGCGAGAACGGCGAGCGCTTCCGCCGGGTGCTGCTCGCGCGCGGCGGGTCGCAGGACCCGCTCGTCTCGTTCCGTGAGCTGCGCGGGCGCGACGCGGACATCGCGCCGCTCCTCGCGCGCCGCGGCCTGGACGGCTAGTCAGCGGCCCGGGCGGACCAGGCCGGTCTCGTAGGCGACGACCACGAGACCGGCCCGGTCCCGCACACCGAGCTTGGTGAGGACGCGGCCCACGTGGGTGCGGGCCGTGGCCGGGCTCATGAACAGCGCGGCGCCGATCTCGTCGTTGGTCAGCCCGCGCCCGACGCGCGCGAGGACCTCGCGCTCGCGGTCGGTGAGCCGCGTGGCGACCTGCTCCGCGAGCACGTCGTCGCGTCGTCCCGCGCTCACCGCCTGCGCGACGACGCGGGACGTCACCGCGGGGGAGAGCAGCGCGTCGCCGGCCGCCGCGGTCCGCACCGCCGACCGCAGCTCGTCCGGGCTCGCGTCCTTGAGCAAGAAGCCCGCCGCACCGGCCCGCAGCGCCGCGAAGAGGTTCGCGTCGTCGTCGAACGTCGTGAGGACGACGACGCGCGGCCCGTCGTGCGCGACGATCTCCCGCGTGGCGGCGATCCCGTCCAGCACGGGCATCTGCAGGTCCATGAGCACGACGTCGGGCCGTGCACGCCGCACGAGCGCGACGCCCTCGCGGCCGTCGGCCGCCTCCCCGACGACCTCGACGTCCTCCGCGCGCTCGAGGAGCGCGCGGATCCCGGCCCGCACCAAGGGCTGGTCGTCGACCAGCACGACGCGGATCACGCGCGGACCCCGGCCGGTCGCGCGTCCGGGCCGGCGGCGAGCGGCACCCGGGCGCGCAGGCGGAACCCGCCGTCGTCGGGCGCGTCCACGCTGACGGTGCCGCCGAGGACGGCGACGCGCTCGCGCAGGCCGCGCAGCCCGAACCCGTCGCTCCCGGCGGGCCCGCGCCCGTCGTCGCGCACCTCGACGTCGAGCGCGTCGCCCGTGGGGTCCACGCCGACCAGCACGACGGCGCGCTGCGCCCCGGCGTGGCGCAGCACGTTGGTCAGACCCTCCTGGACCACGCGGTAGACGGCGGCACCCGCCGCGCCGCCGGGCTCGATCCCGGCGGGCAGGGCGACGTCGAGGTCGACCTCGAGGCCCGCGGCGCGCGCCGTGCCCGCGAGGTCGCCGAGGCGGTCGAGGCGTGCCTGCTGGGCGAGCCCGTCCGCGGGCCCCGAGGGCCCGCGCAGCGCGCGCACGGTCGCGCGCAGGTCCTGCAGGGCGGACGTCGACGCCGTGCTCACGAGCTCCAGCTCGGCGCGCGCGGTGGCGAGCGCGTCGTCGGGCACCCGGTCGGAGGCGGCGCGGGCGGCGTCGTCGAGCGCCTCGCGCGCGACGTTCGCGTGCAGGGCGACGACCGCGAGGTGGTGCCCGACGACGTCGTGCAGGTCCCGCGCGACCGCCTCCCGGTCGCGGGCCAGGCGGTCCGCGGCCTCCAGCTCGTGCGTCTGCTCGCGCAGCGCGTCCGCGTGCCGACGCTGCTCGTCGCGCTGGCGGCGCGCGAACGAGCCGTGCCCGAGGGCGATCGCCGCCGCCATGAGCGCCACCGTCGTGGCGAGCTCGTACCCGACCACGTAGGCCACGTCGTCGCCCTCGGCGAGCCGGAACGACGTGGAGACCACGACGAGCGCGAGCGCCACGCCGACGGACCACCGGAGCCTGCCCGCCGCGGCGGCGGAGAACAGCGCGACCGAGACGGGCAGGGCGAGGCCGATCGCGGGCAGGTCGAGCGTGTAGTAGGCGCAGATGACGAGCGCGGTCGCGACGAGGACCCCGACGGGGAAACGGCGCCGGCCGAGCACCAGGAGCCCGAGCAGCAGGGCGGTCGGGTAGGCCAGCCACGGATCGGCGTGCGTGCCGCCGACGTCGGCGGCGATGGCGAACGCGACGACGTCGAACACCGCGAAGCCCAGCAGGGCGTCGACGAGCCAGGCGGGGGGCGCCGGGCGCGCGGCGCGCGACGCCCGGGTGCTCGCGGGGCCCGGCGGCGCGGGGTCGGAGGTCGTCACCCTTCGGAGTCTAGGAAGCGGCGCCGGAGCGTGCGTCCGCCGAGGCGCGGGGTCGGGTCGGGGTCGCCTACGTCGAGACGCGTACGCGCCGGCCGAGGAACGACGCACCCGCCCGCGCCCGACGACGGACGCGGCGCCGGGGCCGCGTCCCTAGCGTCGTCGTCATGCACACCACACCCGACCGACCGCAGCCCGGACAGAACCCTCCCGGCGGGCCGCCGCACCGCCCGACGGGCGGCGAGACCCTGCGCGACCTGAGCTGGCCGCTCGTCCTCGGCCTGGGCGCCCTCGCGCTCGTACGACCCCTCCTGAGCGTCACCGGGATCGACGACGCGATCGGGCGGCCCGCCGCGCCGCTGCTCACGACGCTCGTGCTGACCGTCGTCTGGGTCGCGGCGATCGTCGCCGCGCGACCGGCGGCGCCCCTGGTCACGGGGACCGCCGTCGGGCTCGTGTACGGCGTGCTCGCGCTCGTCGTGAGCGCCGTCCTCTCGCCGATCCTCACAGGCGAGCTCCAGGGCCCCGTGGCGCACCCGGTCGCGATCGTCCCGATGCTGGCGACCAACGCCGCCTGGGGTGCGCTCGCGGGGCTCGCCGCGAAAGGGCTGCTCGCGGCACGGCGCTGAGCACAGCCTCTCCGGCCGAGCACCCCGAGACCTCGACAGGCCCCTCTCAGGGTCGGTTCCGGGACCGCGTACGCTGCCGTGCGGACGCGCCCGGCACCACCCGGTCCCTAGCGTCGACCACGACCGGACGGCCCACGGCCGCAGGTCGCCGTCGACCCTCTCCACACCCCGCCGCCCGCGCGCCGCACCAGGAGCTCCCCGATGTCCACGCCGTCCGTCCCTCCCGCCACCGCCCCCGCGCCCCCGGGCGTCCCGCCCGGCCCGACGGCCGCACCGTCCGGGCGGGGCCGCCGCCGTGGGCCGCTCGCACGGGTGCTGCTCGTGCTCGGCCTGGTCGCGATCCTGTTCGTCGGGACCGTCGTCGCCGTCGTCGCGGTCGCGTGGGCGCGCGCGGCGACGACCACCGCGGGTGCCGTCGAGTTCACCCGGCCCCTCGAGGTCCCGCCGCTCGCCGCGTCCCGCGTCGAGGACGGCGTGCGCGTGTTCGAGCTCGAGGCGCGCGCAGGGCTCGCCGACCTCGGTGCCTCCGCGCCCACGCCCACCCTCGGCCTGAACGGGGAGTACCTCGGTCCCACGCTGCGCGCGGCACGCGGCGAACGGGTCCGCGTCGACGTGACCAACAGCCTCGACGAGACGACGACGATCCACTGGCACGGGATGCACCTGCCGCCCGCGATGGACGGCGGCCCGCACCAGATGGTGGAGCCCGGCGAGACGTGGTCGCCCACGTGGACCGTCGACCAGCCGGCCGCGACGCTCTGGTACCACCCGCACCTGCACGGGCAGACGGCGAGCCAGGTCTACCGGGGGCTCGCGGGGATGTTCCTGCTCGACGACCCGGCGACCGCTGACGGGCCCGCTGCCGACCTGCCGCACGAGTACGGCGTCGACGACGTCCCCGTGATCCTGCAGGACAAGAGCTTCCACGACGACGGTCGGCTCGACGACGCGGTGTCGTTCCTCTCGCCCGTCGGCACGCTCGGCGACACGGTGCTCGTCAACGGCACGCCGGGCCCGTACCTCGACGTCGCGACCGAGCGTGTACGCCTGCGGCTGCTCAACGGCTCCGACTCGCGCGTGTACGACGTCGGCCTCGCCGACGGCGGGACCGTGCAGCTCGTCGGGACCGACGGCGGGCTGCTCGCCGCGCCGCAGACCGTCGAGCGCGTGCGCCTCTCGCCGGGCGACCGGGCCGAGGTCGTCGTGACGATGACGCCCGGGCAGCGCGCGGTCCTGCGCAGCTTCCCGCCCGACCTGGGCGTCAACCCCCTGTTCGAGCGCTTCTCGGGCGGCGACGACACGTTCGACCTGCTCGAGCTCCGCGCCGCCTCCGACCTCGCGCCGAGCCCGGCCGTCCCCGACACGCTCGGGACGTCCGACCCCGCGGACACCCTCGACGAGTCCGACGCCGTGCGCACCCGTCGCTTCCAGCTCGCCGGGAACGCGATCAACGGGAGGTCGATGGACATGGCGCGCATCGACGAGGTCGTCACCGTCGGCGAGACGGAGGTCTGGGAGGTCACCGGGCTCGACGACACCCCGCACAACTTCCACGTGCACGACGTCCGGTTCCGCGTGCTCGACGTCGGCGGGGACGCGCCCGGGCCGGACCTGCAGGGCTGGCAGGACACCGTCTACGTCCGGCCCGGTCACGTGACGCGACTGCTCGTGCGGTTCGACGCCGCCGAGGGCGCCACCGACCCGACGACCCCGTACATGCTCCACTGCCACCTGCTCACCCACGAGGACCGCGGCATGATGGGCCAGCTCGTCGTCGTCGCGCCCGGCGAGGAGGCGCCGTCGCGCATCGAGGTGCCCGAGGGCGTCGGGCCCGACCACGACGACCACGACGCCGCACCGGGCCCCGGCGACGGGACCGGCCCCCGGCGTCTCGACCCGGCTGCCCCGCACACCGGCCACTGACTCCGCCGAGGGAGAACCGTGGTGTGCCGAGGTAGTACTCCGGTCACTGTGCCCGACGGCGGTGGTCGCCCGGGGTGTCGGGGTGGGTGGGGGCGCCCCGGTCCGTGCTCACCCGGGCACGACCCGCCGACGGGCAGCCACCCCGGGGCGGGGTGGCGGGTACCGTGTGGCCCATGACCGCTCCGCACCCGGACCCCCTGGCCAGCGCCCCCACCCCGGCGACCGTCGACGTGCCCTCCGGCTCCGTGCCGCGGGCGGAGGACGAGGTCGCGCGCATCTGCCAGGAGCTGCTCCGCCTCGACACGTCGAACTTCGGTGACGGGTCGGGCCCGGGGGAGCGCGCGGCGGCGGAGTACGTCATGGGGCTGCTGCACGAGGTCGGGCTGGAGCCGGAGCTGTTCGAGTCGGAGCCGGGACGTGCGAGCGTCGTCGTGCGGCTCGAGGGCGCGGACCCGGCCCGGCCCGCGCTCGTGCTGCACGGCCACCTGGACGTCGTCCCCGCGCAGGCGCGCGACTGGTCGGTCGACCCGTTCGCGGGGGAGGAGATCGACGGGCTGCTGTGGGGCCGCGGCGCCGTCGACATGAAGGACATGGACGCGATGATCCTCGCGGTCGTGCGTCAGATGGTCCGCGAGGGGCGCAAGCCCGCGCGGGACGTCGTCGTCGCGCTCTTCGCGGACGAGGAGGCGGGCGGCACGTACGGGGCGCGCTACGCCGTCGACCACCGGCCCGAGCTGTTCGAGGGCGCGACCGAGGCGATCAGCGAGGTCGGCGGGTTCTCCGTCGAGGTCGGCGGGCGCCGCGCCTACCTGCTGCAGACCGCCGAGAAGGGCATCGCCTGGCTGCGCCTGGTCGCCGAGGGTCGCGCCGGGCACGGCTCGCAGGTCAACCCGGACAACGCCGTGACGCACCTGGCGGAGGCGGTCGCGCGCATCGGGGCCCACCACTGGCCGTACACGCTCACGCCCACGGTGGACAGGCTCCTGCGGGGCGTCGCCGATCTGACCGGCCTGCGCTACGACGCGCAGGACCCGGAGAGCGTCGACGCCCTCGTCGCGGCGCTGGGCCCGGCGTCGCGCTTCGTCGGCGCGACCGTGCGGCACACGTCCAACCCGACCCAGCTCTCGGCCGGGTACAAGGCGAACGTCATCCCGGGCCGCGCCGAGGCGACGATCGACGCGCGGCTCCTGCCCGGGCACGAGGACGAGGGCTTCGCGCGGCTGCGCGAGCTCGCGGGCGAGCACGTGCGCGTCGAGGAGATCCACCGCGACATCGCCCTCGAGGTCCCGTTCGAGGGCGGTCTCGTCGACGCGATGGTGGACTCCCTGCTCGCGGAGGACCCGGAGGCGACGGTCCTGCCGTACACGCTCTCGGGCGGCACGGACAACAAGTCGCTCGCGCGCCTCGGCATCACGGGCTACGGCTTCGCGCCGCTCCGGCTGCCCGGTGACCTGGACTTCTCCGGCATGTTCCACGGGGTCGACGAGCGCGTGCCCGTCGACGCGCTGCGGTTCGGCGTGCGCGTCCTCGACCGGCTCCTGCGCACCTGCTGAGCCGCGCTCAGCGCAGGAGCGCGGCGAGCATCGCACGTAGCTGCGGGAGGTAGCCGCCGCCGAACAGGACCGCGTGCACCGTGACCGGGTACACCTGGTGCAGCGCGACGCGGTGGCGCCAGCCGCGCGCGAGGGGGTGCACGGCGTCGTACCCGGCGACGATCTCCTCGAGGTGGGGTGCGCCGAACAGGGCGAGCATCGCGAGGTCGGCCTCGCGGTGCCCGCCGTGCGCGGCGGGGTCGATGAGCACGGCCTCGACGTCTCCCGCGTCCTCCCCGGGCGCGCGCGCCGACCACAGCACGTTGCCCGACCACAGGTCCCCGTGCACGCGCGCGGGGACGTCGTCGAGCGCGGGGCGGGCGAGGTCGGCGAGGCGGTCACCGAGGCGCTCGAGCAGCCGGACGTCGTCGTGCCCCAGCGCCCCACGGTCGTGCCCCTGGCGGGCGACCGGCACGAGGCGGGCCTCGGCGTAGAACGTGGGCCAGTCGGGCCAGGTACCGGTCGGCATCGTCAACGGGTCGTCGAGCGGGCCGAAGAAGGCGTCGCCGTCCCACCCCGCGGGAGGGGCGCCCCAGGCGGGGGCGCCGGCGTCGTGCAGGACGGCGAGCGCCCGGCCGAGCGCGGACGCCGCTTCGGGCGTGGGCGCGGCGGGCCGGACGCGCTCGAGGTCGAGGCGCGTCGGGGTGACCCCCACGACCTCGGCGACACGCGGCCCGCCCGGGACGCGGAGCCAGCCGAGCCCGGCCGCCTCGCACGCGAAGAAACCCGGCGGCGCGTCGGCGCGGGACTTGGAGAACACGCCGGCCGGTGCCCCGCCCGGACGTCTCACGAGTCCCGGCTCACAGCGTCGAGCTGACCCGGATGATCTTGCGCCGCAGCCAGACGCGGCGCTCGCCCCCGACGTACAGGCGCGTGCGGGCCAGCTCCCAACGGCCGTACTCGGCCTCGTCGGTCAGCAGCCTGCTCGCGTCGGACCGGCTCGTGGAGCGGTCGATCGTCAGGACGCGGTACTCGTACTGCCCACCGTGCGCGGCCCATCCGGACCGCCGGCGTGACGTCGGCCTCTCCTCCACGCGCCACCGTCCTTCCTCGTGCGTCGGTTCCCCGGGCGGAGCCGTCGGAACGGTTACCTCCCGCGAGTGCCATTGTGCCCCTCGCGGCGCTACGGTCAGGGTATGACCGCTGACCCGCGTGCCGCGCTCGACCGGTTCATCGCCGCGCTCGAGGCCCACTACAACGCCGTCGCCGCACGTCGCGGGGAGGACGACCCCTCCGTCGACGACGCCTACTACGTGCTCGCGGACGCCTTCGAGGTCTACGACGAGGCGCTCGGTCAGGTCCACGGGGAGGCGACGCCGTTCTACCTCGCGGAGGACGACGACGAGGACGACGACGGTGACGACGAGGACGACGACGAGTCGCTCGACGACGACACGGACGACGTGCTCGACGACGACGTGCTCTCGGGCGAGCTGGAGAACGACAGGGCGCGCTGAGCCCCGCCCGCGCGCGGCCAGCGCGAGCGCCTGCGCCCGGGAGCGGGGGTCACCACCGCTCGGGATAGCCCACGTCGATCGTGCTGACGTCGTCGAGGGCGGCGCGCACGGCGTCGGGCAGCTCGAGGTCGGTCGCGGCGAGCGACGTGCGCAGCTGCGCCGGCGTCCGCGCCCCGACGATCGCGCTCGCCAGGGTCGGGCGCCCCAGGAGCCAGGACAGCGCCACGTCGAGGGGTGCTCGCCCCAGGCCCTCGGCGGCGGTGACCACCGCCTCGACGACGCCCGACGCCGCGTGGTCGAGGTAGGGCTCGACGAAGGCGGCCAGGTGGGGTGACGCGCCGCGCGAGTCCGCGGGCAGCGAGCGCCGGTACTTGCCGGTGAGGACGCCGCGGCCCAGCGGCGACCAGGCGAGCAGCCCGAGCCCCAGCTCCTCGGCGGCGGGCACGACCTCGCGCTCCGCACCGCGCTGCAGGAGCGAGTACTCCAGCTCGACCGCCGCGAGCCCGACGTCGTCCGTGCCGCCGAGCAGCGTCGCGGCCCGGGCGGTCGCCCACGCAGGGTGGTTGGACAGGCCGACGTACCGCGCGCGGCCGGACGTCACCGCGTGGCGCAGCGCGGAGAGCGTCTCGGTGAAGGGGGTGCTCGGGTCGGGTGCGTGCACGAGGAAGAGGTCGACGTGGTCGGTCCCCAGGCGCGCGAGGGAGTCGTCGAGCGAGTCGAGGAGCGCGCCGCGCGAGGCGTCGACGACGGGGCCCTGCGCCGTGCGCCGCACGCCCGCCTTCGTGCACAGGACGACGTCGCGGCGGTCGACCTTGGTGCCCAGCAGCGAGCCGAGGAGCGACTCGGCGTCCCCGTCCGCGTACGACGCGGCGGTGTCGACGAGCGTCCCGCCGCCGTCGACGAAGTCGCGCAGCTGCTCGGCCGCGTCGAGCTCGTCGGTGTCCCGGGCCCACGTCATGGTGCCGAGGCCGAGCGCCGACACGCGCAGTCCGGTGCGGCCCAGGTGGCGGTGTTCCATGGGAGCCGAGGGTACCGGCGAGGGTTCGCGCGCGACCGTCGGAGAGCGCGATTCGGGTCGAGCGTGCGTGAGGTTCACCCGCTCGACGCCCCGGGGCGCGGTCCGCGGGCGAGCGGTCGCAGGGTCCGTCGCCTCGTCCGGCGGACGTCCCGAGCACGCCCGGGACCTGCCCGCAGACCCTGCCGTCCACCTCCCGGAAGCCGTGCGTCCACCCTCCTGCCGGGCGGTGTTCACACGCCGCGCGCGCATGCCGGCCGGGCTCTCGGGAGCGGGTATCGTGCCGCTCGTGAACGCGTGGGAAGCAGTCCTCCTCGGCCTCGTCCAGGGTCTGACAGAGTTCCTCCCGATCTCCTCGAGCGCGCACCTGCGCATCGTGGGCGAGCTCATCGGCTCCCAGGATCCGGGGGCAGCGTTCACCGCGATCACCCAGATCGGGACCGAGACGGCGGTCCTGCTGTACTTCCGGCGCGACATCGCACGCATCTGCGCCGCGTGGTGGCGGTCGGTGCGCGGCGAGCACGGCTCGGACTGGCGCGCACGGCTCGGCAAGCACGACCACGACGCCGCCATGGCCTGGTACATCGCGCTCGGCTCGGTCCCGATCGTGGTGCTGGGCCTGCTGTTCCAGGACGCCATCGAGAACACGTTCCGCAACCTCTACCTCACGGCGCTCATGCTCGCGGTGTTCGCGCTCCTGCTCGGGTGGGCGGACCGCATCGGCGCCAAGCGCCGCACGCTCGGCGAGCTCAACCCCCGCCAGGCCGTGGCGTTCGGCTTCGCCCAGGCGCTCGCGCTCGTGCCGGGTGTCTCCCGGTCCGGGGGGACGATCACGGCAGGCCTGCTCATGGGCTTCACGCGCGAGGCCGCGGCACGGTACTCGTTCCTGCTCGCCATCCCGGCTGTCATGGGCTCCGGCCTCTACCAGCTCGTCAAGTCGGCGGGGGACCCGGTGCCGGGCGCCCCGGGGCCGGGCGCGACGCTCATCGCGACCCTCGTCGCGTTCGTCGTCGGGTACTTCGTCATCATCGCGTTCCTGAAGATCGTCTCGACGTTCAGCTACACGCCGTTCGTGGTCTACCGGCTCGTCCTCGCCGCGCTCGTGGTGCTGCTCCTGCTCGTCGGGGTGCTCGAGCCGGGCGGGACGACGGCGTCGGCGACCTCCTGACCTACAGCCAGCCCGCGCGCCGGAACACGCGGTACAGCACCAGGCAGCCGACCGCCATGAGGGCGAGCGCGAACGGATAGCCCAGCGTCCAGTGCAGCTCGGGCAGGAACCGGAAGTTCATGCCGTAGACGCCCGCGATGATCGTCGGGTACACGAGGATCGCGGCCCAGGCCGAGATCTTGCGCATGTCCTCGTTCTGCCGCACGGACACCTGCGACATGTGGACCTGGAGCATGTCGGAGAGCAGGTCGTCCTGCGCGTCGAGGTGCCGGTCGATGCGCTCGACCGTCATCAGGATCCGTTCCAGGGTGCGGTGGTCCAGGCCGAGGTGGGCGGGGACGTCGGCGTCGAGGAGCTCGGGGAGCGCCGCCGTGACCGGCATGAGCGCGCGCCGCGCCTCCGTGATCTCGCGCTTGAGGTCGTAGATGCGTTCGACCGGGTCCTCGCGCTGCACGTCGAAGACGACGCGTTCGGTGTCGGCGACCGCGCTGCCGAGGGCCAGCTCGACCTGGGACGCCCCGCCGACGACCGCGAGCACCGTCGCGGAGACCACGCGCTGGATCGGGGTCCCGTGGGGGTCGCCCGGTACGCACAGCTTGGCGTAGATGATCGCGTGCACGTCGGCGTCGCCCGTCTCCGCGGTGAGGACCGTCCCCGGCCCGAGGAGCACCGCGAGCTCGCCCGTGTGCACCTGCCGGTCCTCCTCGGTGAACCACACGGTCGGCGCGAGGAGCAGGAGCCAGTCGGCCGCGAGACGGCGCACGTTCGCGAGCGGGTGCCGCACGTGCCGCGCGAGGTCGCGGCGATACGGGTCCTGGGCCGTCGTGACGAGCGCGGCGGCGTCGAGGACCGCGTCGACGTCCGCCAGGCGCGCCCACGTCACCGAGCCCCGTCCGGCCGGGTCGCCGTGCGCGGTCGGGTGCTCGCCGCCCGCACCCACCCCGGCGCCGGCGTCACCCGGCGCCGACGGCAGCGACAGGGAGCCCGGGTCCACGAGCTGGGGGCCGTCCGACCCCGGGTCGACGCGCCACGCCTCGACGGCGCGCAGGGAGTCCGCCGCGTGGCCGCCCACGCCCTCGTGCGCCGACGCCGGGCCGACGGGTGCAGTGCTGTTCGTCACGTCCGCATTCTCCCGCGGCCGAGGGCCGGTCGCGCGCCCGTCGTCGTCCGGCGTGGCGGCTAAGGTGGTCGCGTGCACAGCTGGCCCGCCCCGCAGATCCCCGAGCTCCCCGGACGAGGCCTCCCGGTCCGGGTGCACGACTCGTCGACCCGCGAGCTCGTCGTCGCCGCGCCGGGGGAGGACGCCACCCTCTACGTGTGCGGCATCACGCCGTACGACGCGACCCACATCGGCCACGCCGCGACGTACGTCTCCTTCGACCTGCTCGTGCGCGCCTGGCGCGACGCCGGGAAGCGCGTCACCTACGCGTCCAACGTCACCGACGTCGACGACCCGCTGCTCGAGCGCGCGACCGCCACGGGTGTGGACTGGCGCGCGCTCGCCGTCGAGCAGACCGCGCTGTTCGCGGAGGACATGACCGCGCTCGGCGTCGTCCCGCCCGACGTGTACGAGGGCGCGGTCGAGACGATCCCCGCCGTCGTCGAGGCGGTCACCCAGCTCCTGGACGCGGGCCTGGCGTACCGCGTGCCCGTCGAGCCGGGCGCCGGCGGCACCGACCCCGGCCTCGGGGACGTGTACGCCGACCTGTCGGCCGACCCCGGCTTCGGCTCCGTCTCGCACCTGGCGCGCGACGTCATGGAGCACCTGTTCGCCGAGCGCGGGGGAGACCCCGCGCGCGAGGGCAAGAAGGACGCGCTCGACCCGCTCCTGTGGCGCCGCGAGCGCCCGGGCGAGCCCGCCTGGGACGGCGGCGTCCTCGGCACCGGGCGCCCTGGGTGGCACGTGGAGTGCGCCGTCATCTCGCGCGACGGCCTCGGCCTGCCGTTCGACGTGCAGGGCGGCGGTGCGGACCTGCTCTTCCCGCACCACGAGATGTCCTCCTCGCACGACCGCATGCTGTCCGACGGCGGTGCGCCGCGCGCGCACGTGCACGCCGGCCTCGTCGCGTACGAGGGGGAGAAGATGAGCAAGTCGCGCGGCAACCTCGTGCTCGTGTCGAACCTGCGGGCGGCCGGGGCGGACCCCATGGCGATCCGCCTCGCCCTCCTCGACCACCACTACCGCGGCGAGTGGGAGTGGACCGACGACGACCTGCCCGCGGGCGTGCGACGCCTGGAGACCTGGCGCGACGCCGTCTCCGGCAACGGTGGGCCCGACGCCACCGCGACGCTCGCGGCGGTGCGCGCGGCGCTGGCGGACGACCTCGACGCCCCCGCGGCGCTCGCCGCGGTCGACGCGTGGGCCGCCGAGGCCCTGCGGCCGGGCCGTGACACGTCCGGTGACGACGAGGGCGCCCCCGGCGTCGTCGCCCGCGCGGTGAACGCGCTCCTGGGCGTGCGGCTGTAGCCCGGGTCGCGGGCGGTCGCGCCGGCGTCCCGCGTCAGACCGTCGGGCCCTTGCCGCGCTCGCCCGGGCTGCCGGGGTCGCGCCTGCGCAGGTAGCGCTCGAACTCGCGCGCGATGGCCTCCCCGCTCGCCTCGGGCAGCTCAGCGGTGTCCTTCGCCTCCTCGAGCTGCTGCACGTACTCGGCGATCTCGGTGTCCTCCGCGGCGAGCTCGTCGACCCCGTGCTGCCACGCCTCGGCGTCCTCGGGGAGGTCGCCGAGCGGGATCGGCTCGGCCAGCAGCTCCTCGATGCGCGCGAGGATCGCCAGCGTCGCCTTGGGCGACGGCGGGTGCGCCACGTAGTGCGGGACGGCGGCCCACAGCGAGACGGACTGCAGCCCGCGCTCCGCGGCCGCGTGCTGGAGCACTCCCACGATTCCGGTGGGGCCCTCGTAGGCGCTCGGCTCGACGTCGAGCACCGCCTGCAGGCCGACGCTCTCCGACGTCGCCGTCATCGGGATCGGGCGGGTGTGCGGCACGTCGGCGAGGAGCGCGCCGAGCGTGACCACGGTCCGCACGTCGTGCTCCTCCGCGATGTCCAGCAGCTCGCGGCAGTACCTGCGCCACCGCATCGACGGCTCGATCCCGTGCACCAGGACGACGCGGCGCCCGCCGGGGGAGAGCACCGTGGTCGCGACGGTCGTCGTCGGCCACGTGATCTCGCGCCGCCCGTCGTCGTCCGTCGTGACGACCGGGCGGTTCACCTGGAAGTCGTGGTAGTCCTCGGGGTCGAGCTCGTCGACGTCCTCGGCACCCCAGACCTCGTGCAGGTGCTGGAGCGCGGCCGTCGCGGCGCTCCCGGCATCGTTCCAGCCCTCGAACGCCGCGATCATCACGGTCTGGCGGGTGCCCTCGGGTGCGTTCTCGGTCATCACCCCAGCCTATGCGGCCGGGTACGACGACGGAGGAGCGGGTTCGCGCGTGGCGTAGCGGACGTACCCTGGAGGGGTCGGGCGGTCGCCGCCCTCGCCTCGAACCCCCTCTCTTGGAGCATCGCTGTGATCACGCACGCCCCCAGCACGGACCGCACCTCGGACCGCCGCCTCCCGCAGGCCGTCCTGTGGGACATGGACGGCACGCTCGTGGACACGGAGCCCTACTGGATGACGGCCGAGCACGAGCTCGTCGAGGCGCACGGCGGCACGTGGACGGACGAGGACGCGATGTCCCTGGTCGGGAACCCGCTGCTCGAGTCAGCCCGCATCATCCGGGAGCGCGGCGGCGTGGACCTGCCCGTCGAGGAGATCGTCGCGTTCCTCATCGGCCGGGTCATCGACCAGGTGCGCGTGGAGGTGCCTTGGCAGCCGGGCGCGCGCGAGCTGCTCGCCACCCTGCGCGACGCGGGCGTGCCGTGCGCGCTCGTGACGATGTCCTACCGTGAGCTTGCCGAGCCCGTGGCCGACCTCGCGCCCGAGGGCGCGTTCCAGCTCCTGGTGTGCGGGGACGAGGTCGAGCGCGGCAAGCCCGACCCCGAGCCCTACCTGGTCGCGGCGGAGAGGCTCGGCGTCGACGTCACGAAGTGCGTCGCGATCGAGGACTCTCCCGCGGGCATCGCCTCGGCCCGGGCGGCCGGTGCGGCGACGCTCGGCGTCGAGGCCGTGGTCCCGGTCCTGCCGGCACCCGGTCTGAGCCGCACGCGGTCGCTCGAGCTCGTCGACCTCGACCTGCTCGCGCGGCTCGTCTCGGGCGAGGTCGTCGACCTCATGGCTGACGACGCGGCCTAGGCTCGACCGAGCAGAGCCGCGTCGCGTCGCGCCGGTACATCCGTGCGTGCTCGTGCGGCGCCGGCACGAGGCGCCGCGTGCCAGCGCATACTCTTTCGGGGTGGACCGACCCGAGCCCCGCGCCCCCCGTACCCCGGCACCCGCCGGCCCGCGATCGAAGGGCTGGGTCGTCGGCCGGGTGGCCGGCGCCCCGGTGATCATCACGCCGTCGTGGTTCCTCGCCGCGGCCGTGCTCACGGTCCTCTTCGCCCCGACCGTGCAGCGGCTCGCGCCGCGGCTCGACAGCGAGATCTACCTCGTCTCGTTCGCGTTCGTGCTGCTCCTGTTCGCGTCGGTGTTCCTCCACGAGGTCGCGCACGCGCTCGTCGCGCGCGCCCGCGGCCAGCAGGTGACCGAGCTCGCGGTCACCCTGTGGGGCGGGCACACCGCGTACTCCGGGACGTCCGTGCGCCCGCTGGACGGGTTCCTCATCTCCGTCGTCGGCCCGCTGACGAACCTGGCGCTCGCCGTCGTGTTCTGGGTCACTTTCCAGGCGCAGGCCGAGTACTCGGTGCCCGCGCTGCTGCTCTACGCGGGCGCCTTCTCCAACGCCTTCGTCGGGTTCTTCAACCTCCTGCCGGGGCTGCCGCTCGACGGCGGCCAGATCCTGGAGTCGGCCGTGTGGGCCGCCACCGGCTCGCGGACCACGGGTACGCTCGCGGCGGGCTGGGTCGGGCGCGTGGTGGCCGTGGGCGTCGTCGCCTGGGCGCTCCTGTGGCCCCTGACGTACGGGGCGCGGCCCAGCCTCTGGACCGTGGCGTGGGCGGCGCTCATCGGGGCGTTCCTGTGGAGCGGAGCCACGGGCGCCATCGCTGCGGGCCGCACACGCGAGGCGGTCTCCGGGCTCTCCGTGCGCGCCCTCGCGCGCCCCGCCGTCGCCGTGCCGTCGTCCGCGACGGTGGCCGCGGTCGGCCGGTCCGTCGCGCTCGCCGGCGGCACGCACGTCGTCGCGGTCCTGGTCGACCCGGCGGGCCGCACCGTCGGGTACGTCGACCCGGCCGCGGCCGCGGCCGTGCCCCCGGACGCCGCGGAGACCACGCCGGTGGGCGCCGTCGCCGTCCCGGTGCCTGCGGGCGCCACGATCGACGCGGGCCTCGGCGGCGAGGAGATGCTGGCGGCGCTCTCGCGCGTGGGCCGCGAGGCAGCCGTCGTCGTGGTGACCGACGGCGGTCGCGTCGTCGGGGCGCTCGAGGTGGCCCGCGTCGTGGCGGCGCTGCGGGACGCGCAGCGCGGACGCTGACGGGTCGGGCGCGGCCCGTAGGATGGTCGCCCGTGACCTCCGAGCCCGCCGCCACGCCCGGCCCCCAGACCACGCCCTCCGGACCGGACGGCGCCGCCACCCCCGAGAGCGTGGCGCCCGCGCGAGGTGAGGGCCCCGGGTCGACCGGCGCGGACGAGCGGCGCGGCCCCCTGCGCGTGGGGGACAAGGTCCAGCTCACGGACCCGCGCGGACGGCTGCACACCATCACGCTCGCGCCCGGCGCGACGTTCCACACCCACAAGGGCTACCTGCGCCACGACGACCTCGTCGGGGAGCCCGAGGGCACCGTGGTGCGCAACACGGCCGGGATCGAGTACCTCGCGCTGCGCCCCCTCCTCGCGGACTACGTGCTCTCGATGCCGCGCGGCGCCGCGGTGGTCTACCCCAAGGACGCGGGGCAGATCGTCGCGATGGCGGACATCTTCCCCGGTGCGCGGGTCGTCGAGGCGGGTGTCGGGTCGGGCGCCCTCACCATGTCGCTCCTGCGCGCCGTCGGCGACGCCGGCGACCTGCACTCGATCGAGCGCCGGGACGACTTCGCGGCGATCGCGCGCGGCAACGTCGAGACGTTCTTCGGCGGGCCGCACCCCGCGTGGACGCTGTCCGTGGGCGACCTCGCCGACGTGCTGCCGACCGTCGCCGAGGCAGGCACGGTCGACCGCGTCGTGCTCGACATGCTCGCGCCCTGGGAGAACCTCGACGTCGTGGCGCGCGCACTCGTGCCGGGCGGCGTCCTGGTCTGCTACGTCGCCACGACCACGCAGCTCTCGCGGCTCGCCGAGGACCTGCGCGCCGACGGCCGGTACGCCGAGCCCGTCGCGTGGGAGTCCATGGTCCGCGGCTGGCACCTCGAGGGCCTCGCCGTGCGTCCGCAGCACCGCATGATCGGGCACACCGGCTTCCTGCTCACCGCCCGCCGTCTGGCCGACGGCGTCGCGCCGCCCGAGCGCAAGCGCCGCCCCGCGAAGGGCGCCTACCCGACGGACGTCGAGCAGTGGTCGCCCGAGGAGCTCGGCGAGCGCCCCGTCTCCGAGAAGAGGATCCGCCGCGTCCGCCGCGACGTGGGCCAGGGCCCCGAGCAGGCGTTGGCGCACGACCCCGACGTGTCAGGGGCATGACGGTCCGGTAACGATCGGCACGCCGTCGTCTCACGCTGGGTGTCGTCCGTGTGCGCGGACGACAATTGTGCCTATGGTCTACACCCGACCGCCGGACGGTGGTCGGCACGGGTGCCCCCGCGGTGCGCCGTCCGCCGTCCACCACGCGGTCGGGCGAGCCGCCGGCGAGAGGTGACACCGATGAGCGAGACATTCGGCCGTAGCGACCAGGCCCCGCAGAGCAGCGCGCGCGAGGTCGCCCTGCTCTCCGCGAAGAACGAGAGGCTCGCCGAGGCGCTGCGGGCCGCGCGCGACCAGATCCTCGACCTCAAGCGGCAGATCGACGATCTCGCCAAGCCCCCGGGGACGTACGCGGTGTTCCTCGCGGCGCACCCGGACGGGTCGGTCGACGTCTCCGCCGCGGGCCGCAAGATGCACGTGGGCGCGAGCCCCAGCATCGACGCCCAGCGCCTGCGCCCCGGCCAGGAGGTCAAGCTCAACGAGGCGATGACGGTCGTCGCCGCGGGCGGGTACGAGCGCACGGGCGAGATCGTCACGGTCAAGGAGGTCCTCGACGCGGACCGCGTGCTCGTCGTCGGGCGCGCGGACGAGGAGCGGGTGGTGCGGCTCGCCGGGTCGGTGGCGCACGCCGCCCTGCGCGTCGGCGACTCCCTGACGATCGACACGCGCAGCGGCTTCGTGTTCGAGGTCATCCCGAAGTCCGAGGTCGAGGAGCTCGTCCTCGAAGAGGTCCCGGACATCGACTACGCGGACATCGGCGGGCTCGGCCCGCAGATCGAGCAGATCCGCGACGCCGTCGAGCTGCCGTTCACCCACCCCGACCTGTTCCGCGAGCACGGCCTGCGCCCGCCCAAGGGCGTGCTGCTCTACGGCCCGCCCGGGTGCGGCAAGACGCTCATCGCCAAGGCCGTCGCGAACTCGCTCGCGCACACGGTGGCCCGCGCACGCGGCGAGGAGCTGGACAGCACGCCCGGCGCCGCACGGAGCTACTTCCTCAACGTCAAGGGCCCCGAGCTGCTCAACAAGTACGTGGGGGAGACCGAGCGCCACATCCGCCTGATCTTCGCCCGGGCCCGCGAGAAGGCGTCGCAGGGCACCCCGGTCGTCGTGTTCTTCGACGAGATGGAGTCACTGTTCCGCACGCGCGGGACGGGGCTGTCGTCCGACGTCGAGACGACGATCGTGCCGCAGCTCCTCGCCGAGATCGACGGCGTCGAGCGCCTCGACAACGTCATCGTCATCGGCGCGTCGAACCGCGAGGACATGATCGACCCCGCGATCCTGCGCCCGGGCCGGCTCGACGTGAAGATCAAGATCGAGCGCCCCGACGCCGAGGGCGCCAAGGAGATCTTCGCGAAGTACCTCACCGAGGACCTGCCCATCCACGCGGCCGACCTCGCCGAGCACGGCGGCAGCCAGCGTGCGGCCCTCGACGAGATGATCCGCTCCGTCGTCGAGCGCATGTACTCCGAGGACGAGGAGAACCAGTTCCTCGAGGTCACCTACGCCAGCGGTGACAAGGAGGTCCTCTACTTCAAGGACTTCAACTCCGGCGCCATGATCCAGAACGTCGTGGACCGCGCGAAGAAGTCCGCGATCAAGGACTTCCTCGCGACCGGCCAGCGCGGCATCCGGGTCGACCACCTGCTCTCGGCGTGCGTCGACGAGTTCAAGGAGAACGAGGACCTGCCCAACACCACCAACCCCGACGACTGGGCCCGGATCAGCGGGAAGAAGGGCGAGCGCATCGTCTTCATCCGCACGATCGTCCAGAAGAAGGGCGAGGGCTCGTCCCCGCGCACGATCGACACGGTCACCAACACCGGCCAGTACCTGTAGCGCGCCGGGTCGCCGGGTGGCGGGTCGCCGGGTCGGGGCACTCCGGGGCGGCCGTGCCGGGTCTACCATCCGCGCCGCTCGTTCCTCGCGGCGCTCCCGCCAGACCCGCCACGACCCGGCACGGCCGCCCCTCCGGCCCCGCCCCGGCCCGCCCGTGCAGGCGACGTCACCTCGGGCGACCGTCGAGCGAGCGGGCGGTGCGCCGTCGGATGCGAAGGGCGTAGAGCCGCGCTCGTGAACCGAGGGCCGCACGACCCGGGCGACGGCGCGGCAGCCCGAGCGCCGACGGCGTTCCGCCCGCGGACCCGACCACGGGCGCACGACCCGGCCACGGGCGCCCGACCGTGCGCGTGGACACGACGACGCCGCGGGGGAGGCCCGGCATAGGGTGTGCGCGTGAGCGTGCGACGGGTCATGGGGATCGAGACCGAGTACGGCGTGCTGCAACCGGGCAAGCCGCTGGCCAACCCGATGCTCATGTCGAGCCAGGTCGTCACGACCTACCGGGCGCTCGCGGCGCGCAGCGACGGCGCTCGCGGGCGGGCGCGGTGGGACTACGACGACGAGGACCCGCTGCAGGACGCGCGCGGCTTCCACGTCCCCCGGGCGTCGGCGCACCCGACGCTGCTGACGGACGACCCGACCCGCCCCGCGCCGTCGGGCCCGACCGCCGGGCCCGGGCAGGACGCGGACGACGGCGTGCACGGCTCGCTGCAGGAGGTCGCGCGGTCGTCGTCCGAGGAGTACGACGACCCGAGCGCGGCGAACGTCATCCTCACGAACGGCGCGCGGCTGTACGTCGACCACGCGCACCCGGAGTACTCCTCGCCCGAGGTCACGGTCCCGCACGACGTCGTGTGCTGGGACGTCGCGGGCGAGCGCATCATGCTGGCGGCGTCGCGCGAGCTCGAGCAGGTGCCGGGCGGGTCGGTGGTGCTCTACAAGAACAACGTCGACGGCAAGGGCGCGAGCTACGGCACGCACGAGAACTTCCTCGTCGACCGGGCGGTGCCGTTCGGGGTGATCGTCGAGGTCCTCACGCCGTTCCTCGTGACCCGTCAGGTGTTCGCGGGCTCCGGTCGTGTCGGGCTCGGGCCGACGGGCGAGGCGCACGGGTTCCAGATCTCCCAGCGCGCGGACTACGTCGAGGCCGAGGTGGGGCTGGAGACGACGCTGCGGCGGCCGATCGTGAACACGCGCGACGAGCCGCACGCGGACCGCCTGCGCTGGCGCCGCCTGCACCTCATCATCGGCGACGCGAACATGTTCGAGACGGCCACGTACCTCAAGACGGGCACGACGTCGCTCGTGCTCCACGTCGTCGAGCACCTCGAGGAGCTCGGCGCGCCGCTGCGCGCGCGGCTCGCGGGGCTGCGCCTGGCGGAGCCCGTGGCCGACGTGCAGCGCGTGAGCCGCGACCTCGAGCTCACGCGCCGGCTGACGCTCGCCGACGGGCGCGAGCTGACGGCGCTCGAGCTCCAGCGCGAGTACCTGGAGGTGGTGGTGGAGGCCGCCGAGAGGCTCGCGGGGCCGGACGGCGTCGACGCGCCCACGCGGGACGTGCTCGCGCGGTGGGCCTCCGTCCTCGACCGCCTGGCGGCGGACCGCGACGCGTGCGCGCGCGACGTCGAGTGGGTCGCGAAGCTGCGGCTCCTGGGCCGGCTGCGCGAGCGCGACGGCCTGGACTGGGGCCACTCGCGGCTGGCCGCGCTGGACCTGCAATGGTCCGACGTGCGGCCCGAGCGCGGGATCTACCACCGCCTGCTCGCGGCGGGAGCGGTGGACCGCGTCGTCACGGAGTCCGAGGTCGCGGCGGCCGTGCAGCACGCGCCCGAGGACACGCGCGCCTACTTCCGCGGTGAGGTCATGGCGCGCTACGGCGACCAGGTGTCGGCGGCGAGCTGGGACTCGGTGATCTTCGACGTCCCCGGTGCGCCGTCGCTGCAGCGGGTCCCCATGATGGACCCGCTGCGCGGCACCCGGTCCCACATCGGCGCGCTGCTCGACGCGAGCCCGGACGCGGCGGCGCTCCTGGCGGGTCTGGCGGGCCCGTCCTGAGCCGCGGCGACTAGGCTGGACGGACGACGGCGCCCCGGTCCCTCGCGGAACGGGCGCCGCGTGCGGGCAGGCCGGGACGCGCGTGCGTGCGGACCGGGTTCGATGAAGGGCAGGACGTCGGCGCGGCACCGGGCCGACGGGGACGAGGAGGCAACCATGGCGGGTACCGAACGCACCCACGCGTCGCACGAGGACCGACGCCCCGACGACGAGCCCGAGGGCCCCGAGGCCCCCGTCGCACCCCAGGCGCAGTCGCGTGACGCCGAGGTCGACGCCCTCCTCGAGGAGATCGACGAGGTGCTGGAGACGAACGCGGAGTCCTTCGTCCGGGGCTTCGTGCAGAAGGGCGGCGAGTAGGAAGGGTGACGGGAACTCGATGAGCACGGACCAGCCCGGGCGCCTGCCCGACGCGTTCACGACCCCCGGGTCGTCGTCGTTCCTGGACTTCCTGTCCGGGCACGCACCCGACCTGCTGCCCTCGCACCGCCTCGCCGGGCACGCGTCGTCGGGCACGACGGTTCCCGCGACGCCGCACGCGACGACGATCGTGGCGCTGACGTTCGGCCCCGAGGGCGTCGGCGGAGGTGTCGTCATGGCGGGCGACCGCCGCGCGACGATGGGCTCGATGATCGCGAACCGCGAGATCGAGAAGGTCTTCCCCGCGGACGAGTACTCCGCGGTCGGCATCGCCGGGACCGCCGGGATCGCGGTCGAGCTCGTGCGGCTCTTCCAGCTGGAGCTCGAGCACTACGAGAAGATCGAGGGCACGCTGCTCTCGCTCGACGGCAAGGCGAACCGCCTGTCGACGATGATCCGGCAGAACCTCGGGCTCGCGATGCAGGGCCTCGCCGTGGTGCCGCTGTTCGCCGGCTTCGACCTCGACCGGGGCGCGGGGCGCATCTTCTCCTACGACGTGACCGGCGGGCGGTACGAGGAGCGCGCCTACCACTCGGTGGGTTCCGGGTCCGTGTTCGCGCGCGGCTCGCTGAAGAAGCTGTGGCGCACCGGCCTCGACCGTGCGGGCTCCGTGCGGGTCGCGGTCGAGGCGCTGTACGACGCCGCGGACGACGACTCGGCCACGGGCGGTCCTGACCAGGTCCGCAAGATCTGGCCGGTCGTCACGGTCGTGACCGCGGACGGGTACGAGCGCGTGCCCGACGACGAGCTCGCCGCGGTCGTGGAGCAGATCGTGGCGGAGCGGTCGGGTTCGGGAGTGTCCCGGCGCCGGCCCGCCGTGACGAACGCCGAGTCCGTGCCCCACGACCTGCCGCACGACCCGTCGGACGGCAACGCTCCGGGAGGTGACGCCGAGTGAACATGCCCTTCTACGTCTCGCCCGAGCAGCTCATGAAGGACCGGGCGGACTTCGCGCGCAAGGGCATCGCGCGCGGCCGGTCCGTCGTGGTCCTCGCGTACGACGACGGGATCGTGTTCGCGACGGAGAACCCGTCGCGCGCGCTGCACAAGATCTCCGAGATCTACGACCGGATCGCCTTCGCCGCGGTGGGCAAGTACAACGAGTTCGAGAACCTGCGGGTCGCGGGCGTGCGCTACGCGGACCTGCGGGGCTACTCCTACGACCGTACGGACGTCAACGCACGGGGGCTCGCGAACGCCTACGCGCAGACGCTCGGCACGGTGTTCACGACCGAGTCCAAGCCGCTGGAGGTCGAGCTCGTCGTCGCGGAGGTCGGGCGCACGCCCGCCGAGGACCAGCTCTACCGGATCTCCTACGACGGGTCGGTGGCCGACGAGCAGGGCGTCGTCGTCATGGGCGGCCAGGCCGACCAGCTCGGACGGGTGCTCGCGGACGCCTGGGAGCCGGGGCTGGACCTCGGCGCCGTGCTGCGGCTCGCGGTCCGTGCGCTCGGGTCGGGCGGTGACGGCGACACGGTCCGGGACATCCCGGCCGCGCAGCTCGAGGTCGCCGTGCTGGACCGGACCCGGCCGCGCCGGGCCTTCCGCAGACTCTCGGGTCCCGTCCTCGAGGGTCTCCTCGGCACGGCGGACCCCGCGGACGAGGGGTAGGACGCGCATGGACCGCAGGATCTTCGGGATCGAGACGGAGTACGGCGTGACGTGCGCGTCCGACGACGGCCGCGGCCTGTCCGCGGACGAGGTCGCGCGCTACCTGTTCCGCAAGGTCGTCGCCTGGGGCCGCTCGTCGAACGTCTTCCTGCGCAACGGCTCGCGCCTGTACCTGGACGTCGGCTCCCACCCGGAGTACGCGACCGCGGAGTGCGACGACGTGCGCCAGCTCGTCGCGTACGACCGCGGGGGCGAGCGGATCCTCGAGGGCCTCGTGGCGGACGCGCAGCAGCGTCTCGAGCACGAGGGGCTGCCGGGGCGGATCCACCTGTTCAAGAACAACACGGACTCGGCGGGCAACTCCTACGGCTGCCACGAGAACTACCTCGTGCGCCGCCAGGGCGACTTCGCCCGGCTGTCCGACGTGCTCGTGCCGTTCCTCATCACGCGCCAGGTGCTCACGGGCGCGGGCAAGGTGCTCGCGACCCCGCGCGGCGCCGTGTACTGCCTGTCGCAGCGCGCCGACCACATCTGGGAGGCGGTCTCCAGCGCGACGACCCGCTCGCGCCCGATCATCAACACGCGCGACGAGCCGCACGCCGACGCGGAGAGCTACCGTCGCCTGCACGTCATCGTCGGCGACTCGTCGATGGCGGAGACGACGACGATGCTCAAGGTCGGCACGACCGACCTCATCCTGCGGATGGTCGAGGCGGGCCTGCCGATGCGCGACCTCGCGCTCGAGAACCCGATCCGCTCGATCCGCGAGATCAGCCACGACATGACCGGCAAGCAGCCGGTGCAGCTCGCGAGCGGGCGCACGGTCACGGCGGTCGAGCTGCAGGGCGAGTACCTGCAGCGCGTCAAGGAGTTCGTCGAGCAGGACGTCGCGCTCACCCCGGTCGTCAAGCAGGTCCTCGACCTGTGGGAGCGTGGGCTGCGCGCGCTGGAGAGCGGCGACCTGTCGCTCGTCGACCGCGAGCTCGACTGGGTCATCAAGTACCGGCTCATCCAGCGCTACCAGGCGAAGCACGGCCTCGAGCTCGACGACCCGCGGATCGCGCGCCTCGACCTCGCCTACCACGACATCTCGCGCACCGAGGGGCTGTACAACCTCCTGGCCGCGCGGGGCATGGTGGAACGGGTCACCACGGACCTCGAGGTGTTCGAGTCGACCGCGGTCCCGCCGCAGACGACGCGTGCCAAGCTGCGCGGCGACTTCGTGCGGGCCGCGCAGGAGGCCCGCCGCGACTACACGGTCGACTGGGTGCACCTCAAGCTCAACGACCAGGCCCAGCGCACCGTCCTGTGCAAGGACCCGTTCCGCAGCGTCGACGAGCGTGTGGAACGGCTCATCGAGTCGATGTGACGCGGGACGTGATGTGACGGACCTGGCCCTGGCGGCCGCGCGCCCCGTGCCGGGCGAGCGGCCCGGACGCCGTCGCGCGCGCGGTGCGCTGCTCGCGCTCGTGACGGCCCTGCTGTGCGTGCTGCTCGCCGCGTGCGACGAGCCGGAGGACGCGACGTCGACGCCGCGGAACACCGCGCTCACCGTCGTCGGGTCGTCGGGTGCGCCCCCGACCCTCGAGTACCGGATGCCGTTGGACGTCACCGAGGCACGCTCGGAGGTCGTCTGGCCCGGGGCGGGCGCCGAGCTCGTCGACGGCGGGCCGCTGCTGCTCAACCTGTACGCCCAGGACGTGAGCGACGGGACCGTGCTGCAGAACACCTACACGGACGCGCCGCGCTGGCGCACGCTGACCGACGAGTCCGTCGGCCGCGACCTGCGCGACCTCCTGCGCGGTCAGCGCGTGGGTGCACGCCTCCTGCGCGTGGAGGAGGACGACGGCGTGCCGGTCGCGCTCGTCGTCGACGTCCTGCCCACGCGCGCGTCCGGCCAGGCGGTCACGCCCCCCGACGGGCTGCCCACCGTGACGCTCGCCGGGGACGGCACGCCGAGCGTCACGGTCCCGCCGGACACGCCCGGTCCCGCCGGGCTCGTCGTGCAGCCGCTGATCCGTGGCGACGGACGCCAGGTCGAGGTCGGGCAGGTCGTCACCGTGCGGTACACCGGGGTGCGGTGGTCGGACGGCGAGGTGTTCGACTCGACGTGGACGGACGACGCAGCCCCTCTGTCGATCATGATCGGCATCGGCGAGGTCATCGAGGGCTGGGAGCAGGGCCTCCTCGAGCAGTCCGTGGGCAGCCAGGTGCTGCTCGTGGTGCCACCCGACCTCGCGTACGGCGCCACCTCCAACCCGCTCGCGGGGGAGACGCTCGTCTACGTCGTGGACATCCTCGACGCCCACTTCCCGGTGACGGAGGAGGCCGCCCAGCAGGGCGACGACGCCGCACCCGACACGACCGGCGACGCGCCGGCCGACCAAGGAGAGTCCTCATGACCGTCGCGATCCGCGTGATCCCGTGCCTCGACGTCGACGCGGGACGCGTCGTCAAGGGCGTGAACTTCGAGAACCTGCGCGACGCGGGGGACCCGGTCGAGCTCGCCTCGCGCTACGACGCCGAGGGAGCGGACGAGGTGACGTTCCTCGACGTCTCCGCGTCCTCGGGCAACCGCGAGACGACGTACGACGTCGTGCGGCGCACCGCCGAGCAGGTCTTCGTCCCCCTCACGGTCGGTGGCGGCGTGCGGTCCGCCGACGACGTGGACCGCCTGCTGCGTGCCGGGGCCGACAAGGTCGGGGTGAACACGGCCGCGATCGCCCGGCCCGAGCTCATCGCGGAGATCGCGGACCGCTTCGGCAGCCAGGTCCTCGTGCTCTCCGTCGACGCGCGCCGCACGACCGGCGACGTGCGCACGGACTCCGGGTTCGAGGTGACGACCCACGGGGGACGCCGCGGCACCGGCATCGACGCCGTCGAGTGGGCGGCGCGCGCGGCGGCCCTCGGCGCGGGCGAGATCCTGCTCAACTCGATGGACGCGGACGGGACGACGGCAGGCTTCGACCTCGAGATGCTCGCGGCGGTCCGGCCCGAGGTCCGGGTGCCCCTCATCGCGAGCGGCGGCGCCGGGACGCCCGATCACTTCGTCGCGGCCGCCGAGGCCGGCGCGGACGCGGTCCTGGCGGCGAGCGTCTTCCACTTCGGTGCCCTGACCGTGGGTCAGGTCAAGGACGCGATGCGCGCCGCGGGAGTCGTCGTGCGCTGACGCGGGGACCGGGGAGAAAAGCGTCGAGCGTGTCGGGGGCGCGTGAGAGGATCGGTCAACCCCCTGAACGAAAGACGAGGACCGTCCCGTGCCCGGCAGCAGGACGCGCCCCACCGGCGCCGACGCCCAGCCCGCCCCTCCCGCCCCGCAAGACTCGCCGGTCCCGGCCGCCCTGCGCGGCCCGACCTCGGACACCCTGCCCGCCGAGCCGTCGGTGCGCCACCCGCACGCCCTGACCGGCTCTCGCGTGCGCCGCTCGCTGCTGCTCATGGGCCGTGGCATCCGTGACGAACCCGGCACCTATGCGCTCGCGATCGGCTCGTCCGCCCTCTTCGGCGCGCTCACCGTCGCGGTGAGCAGCGCGATCGGCACCGTGACGGACGAGGTCGTCGTCCCGGCGATCGCGGGCGACGAGGCGGCGCGCGGCCGGATCTGGCTCGCCGGGCTGGTCCTCGCCGGGATCGCGATCTCGCTCGCCGCGAGCGTCGCGGCGCGGCGGATCTTCGCCGGCAACGGGTACGCGGCGCTCCAGGCGCGCCACCGCACGGCGGTCACGCGCCAGTACCTGCGCCTGCCCATGTCGTGGCACCGCTCGCACCCGGCGGGCCAGCTCCTGTCGAACGCCAACTCGGACGTCGAGGCCGCGACGGGCGTGTTCAACCCGCTGCCCTTCGCGCTCGGCGTGGTCGTCATGATCGGTGTCGCGGCCGTGATGCTCTTCCGGGTCGACGTCTGGCTCGCGTGCGCCGCGCTCGTCGTCATCCCCGTCGCCGTGGCCGTGAACATCGTGTTCCAGCGCTACATGTCGCCCGCGATCACCCACGCGCAGCAGCTCCGGGCCGAGGTGTCCGACGTTGCGCACGAGAGCTTCGAGGCCGCCCTCCTCGTCACGTCGCTCGGCACCGCGGACCGTGAGGAGAGCCGGTTCGCCGCGCGGACCGACGAGCTGCGCGCCGCGAACGTGCGCGTCGGTGTCGTGCGCGCCTTCTTCGACCCGGTGATCGAGCTCCTGCCCTCGCTCGGCACGCTTCTCGTGCTCGCCGTGGGCACGCTCCGTCTCACCGGCGGGGACGTCGCGGCGGGCGACATCGTCACCGCCGCCTACCTCCTGACCATCATGGCCGTGCCCGTGCGGGCGTTCGGCTGGGTGCTCGGAGAGCTGCCGCGCGCACTGGTCGGGTACGACCGGATCAGCCGCGTCGTCGACTCCGGGGGAGTCCTGCGACCCGGGACGGGCCACCTACCCCCCGGCGGGGGCGGCCTCGGCGTCCGGCTCCAGGGGGTCGGCGTGGACGTGCGCGCCGGCGGGCGTGACATCACGCTCCTCGACGGCGTCGACCTCGACGTCGCGCCCGGGACCACGGTCGCCGTCGTCGGTCCCACCGGCGCCGGCAAGACGACGCTCGTCTCGCTGCTCGCGCGCCTGTCGGACCCGACGCGCGGGAGCGTGCTGCTCGACGGCGTCGACGTGCGCGACGTGCGCCCCGACGACCTCACGTCGCAGGTCGCGCTCGTCGCCCAGCAGGCCTTCGTCTTCGAGGACACGGTGCGCGCCAACGTGACGCTCGCCGACGAGGGCGACGCCGGCCCGGACGACGAGCAGGTCTGGGAGGCGTTGCGGCTCGCGCGCGTCGACGACGTCGTCGAGCGGCTGCCCGAGGGCCTCGACGCGCCGCTGGGGGAGCGCGGCGCCAACCTGTCCGGCGGCCAGCGCCAGCGCCTCGCCATCGCCCGCGCGCTCGTGCGCCGACCCCGCCTGCTCGTCCTGGACGACGCGACGTCCGCCGTCGACCCGCGCGTCGAGCAGCAGATCCTGTCGGGCCTCGCCCACGAGGGCGCGGACCGCCCGACGGTCGTCATGGTGGCCTACCGCATGTCGAGCGTGGCGCTCGCCGACGTCGTCGTGCACGTCGAGTCCGGCCGTGTCGTCGACGTCGGCACGCACGACGAGCTGCTCGCGCGCGACGCCGGCTACCGCGAGCTCGCGACGGCGTACGCGCGCGAGGCCGTGCGGCGCGAGCAGGAGCGCAGCGACGCGATCGACGACGCGGCCCGGGCCGCGTCCGACGACGGGGACGGCACGGTGGGCGAGGACCTCGCACGCCAGGAGGAGACGGAGGAGGACGACGTCGTGCGGCACGTCGAGAAGGGGGCGCTGGAGGAATGACGCAGACCACGACCGCACGACCCGAGCGCGCCGACGCGCGCATCGCCTCCGCGAGCTCGCTCGGCGTGCTCGCCACGCTGCGGCGCGGGGTCCAGGTCTCGCCGCAGATCCTCGACGGCGTCTGGGTGACCCTCGCGCTCGCGGTCGCCGCCGCCATGGGCCGGGTCGTCGTGCCCGTCGCCGTCCAGCAGACGGTCGACACCGGCCTGCTGGCCGACGGTGGTCCCGACACCACGCGCGTCGGCGTCCTCGTCGGTGTCGCGGCGGGCGTCCTCGTGCTCGCGGGCCTGTGCTCGGCCCTCGTCAACGTGCGCCTCTTCCGGTCGACCGAGGCAGGTCTCGCCGCGATGCGCGTGCGCGCGTTCCGGCACGTGCACGACCTGTCGGTCCTCACGCAGAACTCCGAGCGGCGCGGCTCGCTCGTGTCGCGCGTGACGAGCGACGTCGACACGATCTCGCTGTTCGTCCAGTGGGGCGGCATCATGCTGCTCGTCTCGGTCCTGCAGATCGGCGTCGCCACCGTCCTGATGGCGGTGTACTCGTGGCAGCTGACGCTCGTCGTCTGGGCCTGCTTCGTGCCGCTGTTCCTGGTCCTGCGGCCCGCCCAGGCGCGGGTGAACGACGCCTACACCCAGGTGCGGGCGCGTGTCGGGGCGATGCTCGGGGCGATCTCCGAGTCGGTCGTCGGCGCAGAGACGATCCGCGCGTACGGCGCCGGCGCCCGCACCGCGCGGCGCATCGACGCCGCCGTGGACGGCACCCGCCGCGCCATGGTCCGCGCCCAGAAGCTCGTGGCCGTCGTGTTCTCGAGCGGCGTGCTCGTGGCGAACCTCGTGCTCGCCGTCGTCGTGGTGGTCGGGTCGTTGCTCGGCGTCGCCGGAGACATCTCCGTCGGCCGGCTGCTCGCGTTCCTGTTCCTCGTCCAGCTCTTCACCGGGCCGGTGCAGATGGCGACGGAGATCCTCAACGAGCTGCAGAACGCCGTCGCCGGGTGGCGGCGCGTGCTCGCCGTGCTCGAGACCCCGGTCGAGGTCGTCGACGCCGGGGAGGACGGCGTGCGCAGCCCCCGCGGCCCCGCGCACGTGCGCCTCGAGGGCGTGCGCTTCGCGTACCCCGACGGGCCCGAGGTCCTGCACGGCGTCGACCTCGACCTGCCGGCCCGCGCGTCCGTCGCGGTCGTCGGTGCCACGGGGTCGGGCAAGACGACGATCGCCAAGCTCGTCACGCGCCTCATGGACCCGACCGGCGGCCGCGTGCTGCTCGACGGCGTCGACCTGCGCGAGATCGCCGTCGACTCCCTGCGCCGGCGCGTCGTGCTCGTGCCGCAGGAGGGGTTCCTCTTCGACGGCACGCTCGCCGACAACGTGGCCTACGGGCTGCGCGGCGACGCCGAGCAGGAGCCCGAGCGCGCGCGCCGCGCGCGCATCGAGGCCGCCGTCGAGCGGCTCGGCCTCACCGACTGGGTCGCGGACCTGCCCGACGGGCTCGACTCGCCCGTCGGCCAGCGTGGCGAGTCGCTCTCCGCCGGCGAGCGACAGCTCGTCGCGCTCGTGCGCGCCTATCTCGCCGAGGCCGACCTGCTCGTGCTCGACGAGGCGACGTCGGCCGTCGACCCCGCGACCGAGGTGCGCATCGCCCGCGCGCTCGCCTCGCTCACCGCGGGCCGGTCGACGCTGACCATCGCGCACCGCCTCTCCACCGCGGAGGCCGCGGACCTCGTGGTCGTGGTGGACCAGGGGCACGTGGTCGAGGTGGGCCACCACGACGACCTCGCGCGCGCCGGCGGGGTCTACGCGCACATGCACGACGCATGGGTCTCCCAGACCCGCTGACAGCCCGGGCAGCGGAACCGGGCGAGACGGCGGACCTGCGCGGGCCCGGCGTCTGGCAGGATTCTCGGGTGCCCGCATCCACCACCGGCCCCACGCCCGACCCCTCGCTCGACCCCGAGATCGCCGCGCGGCTCAAGCGCGACGACGCAGGGCTCGTCGCGGCGATCGTCCAGCAGCACGACACGGGAGACGTGCTCATGCTCGGCTGGATGGACGACGAGGCCCTGCACCGCACCCTGACGACCGGGCGCGTGACGTTCTGGAGCCGCTCGCGCCAGGAGTACTGGCGCAAGGGCGACACGTCGGGGCACGTGCAGGTCGTGCGCTCGGTCGCGCTCGACTGCGACGGCGACGCGCTGCTGGTGCGCGTGCACCAGGTGGGCGCGGCGTGCCACACCGGCACGCGCACGTGCTTCGAGGCCGGGGGCGACCTCGGCGCCGTCGTGGGCGACGTCCCGGGTGCGCCCGCCACCACCGCGACCGACCCCGACTCCGACCCCGAGGAGGAGAACCAGTGAACGCGACCGCCGCGCAGGCCGAGCCCACCACCGTCCCGTCGGGCGGACCGGCGTGGGGCGCGACGTGGCCCGCCGCGGACGGGTTCCGCTCCCTCGCGACGTCGCGCCGCGTGGTCCCCGTCGTGCGGCGCCTGCTCGCCGACGACGTCACGCCCGTCGGGCTGTACCGCACCCTCGCGCAGGGGCGTGCGGGGACGTTCGTGCTGGAGTCCGCGGAGTCGGACGGACGCTGGGCGCGGTACTCGTTCGTCGGGGTCGCCTCGCGCGCGACCCTCACCGCGCGCGACGGCCAGGCCGTCTGGTCGGGCGACGTGCCCGCAGGGGTGCCCACGAGCGGCGACGTGGTCGACGTGCTGGAGGCGACGCTCGAGGCGCTGCGCACGCCGGCGATCGACGGTCTGCCACCGCTGACCGGCGGGCTCGCCGGCGCGATCGGCTGGGACGTGATCCGCCACTGGGAGCCGACGCTGCCGTCCGCCGCCCCCGACGAGCTGGGCGTGCCCGAGCTCACGCTGTGCCTCGCGACCGACCTCGCCGTCGTGGACCACGCCGAGGGCAGCGTGTGGCTCGTGGCGAACGCGATCAACTTCGACGACACGGACGAGCGGGTCGACGACGCCTACGCGGACGCGGTCGCGCGGCTCGACGCGATGCAGGCCCGGCTCGTGGCGGGCGGCGCGCACGTGGCGTCGGTCGTCGCCGACGACGCGACCGAGCCGGAGCTCGAGTTCCGCTCGACGCGCGAGGAGTTCGAGGCGTCGGTCGTCGCGGGCAAGGACGCGATCCGGGAGGGGGAGGTGTTCCAGGTCGTGCTGTCCCAGCGCCTGGACCTCGACTGCCCGGCCGACCCGCTCGACGTCTACCGGGCGCTGCGGACCATCAACCCGAGCCCGTACATGTACTACTTCCAGCTCACCGACGCCGACGGGCACGACTTCGCGGTGGTCGGGTCGAGCCCGGAGACGCTCGTCAAGGTCGAGGACGGCCGGGTCACGACGTTCCCCATCGCCGGGTCGCGCCCGCGCGGCGCGACGCCGGAGGAGGACGTCGCTCTCGGCGAGGAGCTCCTGCAGGACCCCAAGGAGCTCGCCGAGCACATCATGCTCGTCGACCTGTCGCGCAACGACCTCGTCAAGGTGTGCGAGCCGACCTCGGTCGAGGTCGTCGAGTTCATGGCGACCAAGCGGTTCAGCCACATCATGCACCTGTGCTCGACGGTGGTCGGTACGCTGCGCGCGGGAGCCACGGCGCTCGACGCGTTCCGTGCGACGTTCCCCGCGGGCACCCTGTCCGGGGCGCCGAAGCCGCGTGCGATCGCCCTCATCGACGAGCTCGAGCCCGCGTCGCGCGGCATCTACGGCGGCACGGCGGGCTACTTCGACTTCGACGGCAACATGGACATGGCGATCGCTATCCGGACCGCGCTGATCCGCGCGGGCCGCGCGAGCGTCCAGGCCGGTGGCGGCATCGTGGCGGACTCCGTGCCCGCGCTGGAGTACGCGGAGTCGCGCAACAAGGCGGCGGCCGCGGTGCGCGCCGTGCAGGTGGCGTCGCGGCTGCGGGGGCTCGCGTGAGGGGCCCGAGCCGACGGACGGCGATCTGGGTCCTCCTGCTGCTGGGCGGCGCGACGCTCGCCGCCTCGGCGCCCGCGTGGTCGCGCACGACGGGCGCGACCGCGCTCGACCCCCAGGTCGAGGTCACGGTCGCCGGGACGTCCGCCGCGCCCGGGGTGAGCGCGGCAGCGCTCGTGCTCGTCGCGGCGGCGCTCGCCCTCGGGCTCGTGGGCCGGGTCGGGCGCTGGGTGGTGCTCGCGGTCGCGGCCGCGAGCGGCGCCGTCTCGGCGGCCGCAGCGCTCGGCGTCGCGCTCGACCCCGAGCCGAGCGCGCGCTCGGCCGTGGCGGACGCGACCGGCGTCACCGAGCTCACCGCCCCGGTCACCCTGACCGCCGCGCCGTGGATCGCCGCAGGGCTGGGCGTGCTGACGGTGCTCGTGGTGGTGTGGGTCGCCCTCGGGTCGCGCGCATGGGCCGGCGCCTCGACCCGCCACGAGCGGGCCCCGGCCGCAGGTTCCGTGGGCGGCGACGGCGCGACGTCCGGCGCCGCGCCCGGTGCGTCCTCCGGGGGATCGTCGTCCGTCGGGTCCTCGTCGGCCGGAGCGGACGACGCCGGGACCGACGGACCCGGGGCGGACGCACGGCCGACCGGGACCCGGGCCGCGGGCGAGCCCGACGGCCTCACCGACCACGACGCGTGGGACGCCCTCTCGCGCGGCGAGGACCCCACCGACCGCTGAGCCGCCGGGACGCCCGCCCTCCGTGCGGTCCGATAGGCTCTGAGCACATCATGACGAAAGGCACGACCCTCATGGCCGAGAACCAGCAGACCGAGATCGCCTACCTGCCGATCGCAGCACCGCCCACGAACCACGGTCACACCGTCGCCGCGTGGTTCACGATGATCGGCATCATGGTCGGCGCGCTCGTCGCCGCGATCGGTTTCGTGCTGCCCGCGTTCACGAACGTGTCGGCCGTCTGGCTGTTCTGGGTCGGCATCGGCCTCGTCGCGGCGAGCCTCGTGATCGGGCTCGTGCTGCGCAACATGGGCTACGGGCAGAAGCAGAGCTCGCGGTGACCTACCCGCCGGGCCCCGGCCCGTACGACGCCGCGAACGCCCCGGCCGGGTCGCACGCACCGTACGGTTCCGGCGCGCCCGGTGGCCACCCGCAGGACCCGTCGTACGCGGCGGGCGGCCCGCAGCAGGCGGTCCCGCCGTATCCGGGCGCGGCGCAGCACGCGGCCGCGCCGCAGTACCCGGGAGGTTCCTACCCGGCCGCGGGCTACGGCCCGCCGGCGTACTACCCGAAGAACAGCCTCGCCGTCTGGTCTCTCGTGCTCGGCATCGCCGCGTTCGTGCTCGGCTTCGGTCTGCTGACGGGGATCCCCGCGGTCATCGTGGGCAGCTCCGCCAAGCGCGCCGTCGCGGAGGGGCAGGCGGACAACGAGAGCATGGCGACCATCGGCATCGTCCTGGGCTGGGTCTCGATCGGCCTGTCGGTCCTCGCGGTGGTCGCGCTGTTCGCGTTCCTCCCGGCGTTCTTGGCGTTCGTCGACGCGATCCCCGACCAGTCCTGACCACGGCCGTGACGTCGGGGACGGTGCAGCGCCGGCGCCTGCCGCGGGCTGCGCACGCGCCGCTCGCGCTCGGTGCGGTCGTCGCGGCCGCGACCGTCTACGTCGGGGTGGTCGACCCGAACCGGCCGGGCCACTACGTCACGTGTCCGCTCCTCGCGCTCACCGGGCTGGCGTGCCCAGGGTGCGGAGGGCTGCGGGCCACGCACGACCTCGCGCGCCTCGACCTCGCCGCCGCGTGGTCCATGAACCCGCTCTGGGTCGTCGCCGCGCCCCTGCTCGTCGCGCTCTGGGCCGCGTGGCTCGTGCGCGCGTGGCGCGGCCGGTCCGGCCCGCGCGTGCCGGTCTGGGTCGGGTGGACCTCCCTGGCGGTGCTCGTCCTGTTCGGGGTGCTGCGCAACGTGCCTGCCCTCGTCCCGTGGCTCGGCCCGGCGGTCTCCTGACGGCGCGGTCACCGCTGTGCCGCCCGCCCGCCCGCCCGCCACCTGCCGCCGCCCGCCGCCGTCTCGTGGGATGGGCCGTGGTCATCGTCGCGCGGGGTCGGCTCTACGATGGCAGGTACCTCCCTGTCAACGGGTCGGCCTGAACCTGTGGGTGCGCTGCGGCCGACCGGCCCGGCGGGGAGCGGGACGACACGGGGAGTGGTGGGACGATGACTGTTCTGGACGACATCGTCGCCGGGGTGCGCGAAGATCTCGCGGTGCGCCAGGCGTCGACCTCGCTGGACGAGCTGAAGGAACGTGCCCACCGTGTGCCCGGGGCCCTCGAGTGCGTCAGCCGGCTCAAGGCGGACGACGCGGTCGCGATCATCGCGGAGGTCAAGCGGTCGAGCCCCAGCAAGGGGGCGCTCGCCGCGATCTCCGACCCGGCCGAGCTCGCGGGGGAGTACGAGACCGGTGGCGCGTCGGCGATCTCGGTCCTCACCGAGCAGCGCCGCTTCAACGGCAGTCTCGCCGACCTCGACGCCGTGCGCGCCCGGGTCGACGTGCCCGTCCTGCGCAAGGACTTCGTCGTCACGCCGTACCAGGTGTGGGAGGCGCGCGCGCACGGGGCGGACATCGTCCTGCTCATCGTCGCCGCGCTCGAGCAGACGGTGCTCACGTCCCTCGTGGAGCGGGTGCACTCGCTCGGCATGACGGCCCTCGTCGAGGTGCACACGCTCGAGGAGGTCTCGCGCGCTCTCGACGCGGGTGCCCGCGTGGTCGGCGTGAACTCGCGCGACCTCAAGACTCTCGACGTCGACCGCACGACGTTCGCCCGGCTCGCCCCCGCGATCCCGGACGAGGTCGTCCGCGTCGCCGAGTCCGGCGTGCGCGGGCCGCACGACGTCATGGACTACGCCCGCTCGGGCGCGCACGCGGTGCTCGTGGGGGAGGCGCTCGTCACCGACGACGCTCCCCGTGCGTCGGTCGCGGACCTCGTCGCGGCCGGGGCGCACCCGTCGCTGTGGTCCGTGCGGCCCTGAGGACCGCGACGTCCGTCGCTCCGCAGGTGCCGCGCCCCGACCCGAGCCCACCCCACCACGCAGGAGGTCCGGCCCCGTGCCCGACTCGACCCACCCGACCACCGACCGCTCCGTGCGCGCCGGCCTGACCCGCTCCCTGGCGACCCAGGAGGGCCCGTACTTCGGCGAGTTCGGCGGGCGCTTCGTCCCCGAGGCGCTCATCGCCGCGCTCGACGAGCTGGAGACCGAGTACCGCAAGGCGCTCGACGACCCGGCGTTCGTGAACGAGCTCGCGCGCCTGCAGCGCGACTACACCGGCCGCCCCAGCCCGCTCACCGAGGTGCCCCGCTTCGCGCGGCACGCGGGCGCGTCACGCGTGTTCCTCAAGCGCGAGGACCTCAACCACACCGGCTCGCACAAGATCAACAACGTCCTCGGCCAGGCGCTGCTGGTCAAGCGCATGGGCAAGACACGCGTCATCGCGGAGACCGGTGCCGGTCAGCACGGCGTCGCGACGGCGACCGCGGCGGCGCTCCTCGACCTCGAGTGCGTCGTGTACATGGGCGAGGAGGACACGCGCCGCCAGGCGCTCAACGTCGCCCGCATGCGGCTCCTGGGTGCCGAGGTCGTCCCCGTGACGATCGGCCAGCGCACGCTCAAGGACGCGATCAACGAGGCGCTGCGCGACTGGGTCGCGAACGTCGACTCGACGCACTACCTGCTCGGGACCGTGACCGGTCCGCACCCGTTCCCCGAGATGGTGCGCGAGTTCCACCGCGTCATCGGCGAGGAGGCGCGCACCCAGGTCCTCGACCGCATCGGGCGACTGCCCGACGCCCTCGCGGCCTGCGTCGGCGGCGGCTCCAACGCGCTCGGCCTCTTCAACGCGTTCCTCGACGACGAGGGCGTCGAGCTCTACGGCTTCGAGGCGGGAGGCGAGGGCATCGAGACGGGGCGGCACGCGGCACGCTTCAGCGGCGGCGCCCCGGGCGTCCTGCACGGCGCACGCTCCTACCTCCTGCAGGACGAGGACGGGCAGACGCTGCCCAGCCACTCCGTCTCGGCGGGCCTGGACTACCCGAGCGTCGGCCCGGCACACTCGTGGCTGCACGACCTGGGCCGCGCGACCTACCTGCCGGTGACGGACGACGAGGCGATGGAGGCGTTCCGGCTGCTGTGCCGCACGGAGGGCATCATCCCTGCGATCGAGTCGGCGCACGCGCTCGCGGGCGCGCTGCGGATCGGCCGGGAGGCCGAGGCCGCGGGCCGGACCGACCACGTGATCCTGGTGAACCTCTCCGGGCGCGGGGACAAGGACGTCGCGACCGCCGCACGGTGGTTCGACCTCGTGGACGACGACGCGATCGCCGAGACGGCGACGGGCACGGAGGGACAGCTGTGAGCGCCGCCCTGACCAAGGACGCCCCGGCGTCGACGGCACCGACGGACTCTGCGACGGCGCGGCGCCTCGGCGCCCTGCGCGACGAGGGCCGCGCGGGCCTGGTGGGCTACCTCCCGGTCGGGTTCCCGACCGTCGACCGCTCGATCGAGGCGGCGCTCGCGCTCGTCGAGTCGGGCGTCGACGTGCTCGAGCTCGGCGTCCCGTACACCGACCCCGTGATGGACGGCCCGGTCATCCAGGCGGCCGCGCAGACCGCGCTCGACGCCGGCGCGCGCGTCGCGGACGTCTTCCGCGTGGTGTCCGCGGTCACGGAGCGCACGGGCGGGCAGGTGCCCGTCCTCGTCATGACGTACTGGAACCCGGTCCTGCGCTACGGGGTCGACGCGTTCGCGCGCGACCTCGCCGCCGCCGGCGGCGCGGGGCTCATCACGGCCGACCTGATCCCGGACGAGGGACGCGCGTGGCTCGACGCCTCCGAGGCGCACGGCCTCGACCGCGTGTTCCTCGTCGCGCCGAGCTCCACGCCCGAGCGCCTGCGGCTGACGGCCCGTGCGTCGCGCGGCTTCGTGTACGCCGCCTCGACGATGGGCGTGACCGGCGTGCGCGCGGCCGTCGGGCCCCAGGCGCAGCGCCTGGTCGCCGACACGCGGGCAGCGGGTGCGGACCTCGTCTGCGTGGGCCTCGGCGTCTCGACGGCGGAGCAGGCCGCCGAGGTCGCGCGCTACGCCGACGGCGTCATCGTCGGTTCCGCGTTCGTCCGGCCCCTCCTGAGCGACGCCCCGTGGGAGGAGCGGCTCGACGCCGTGCGCGCGGTCGCGGCCTCGCTCGCCGACGGAGTGCGGACGGCTCGGTCCGGCCCTCCCGACGACGCCGGCGGACCAGCCGTCGGGGTGCCCGGCCACGCCGCGACGACGAGCGAGGGCCACGCGTGAGCGCCGCGCTCGCCGTCGGGCAGCTCGTCGAAGCGGCGGGTGCCCTGCCCGCCGCGATCCCGAGCCCTTCCCAGCACACGTGGTACCTGGGCCCGTTCCCGATCCGTGCGTACGCGCTCGCGATCCTCGCGGGCATCGGCGTCGCGTTGTGGCTCACGCGTCGTCGCTGGGTCGCCCGCGGCGGCGAGGCGGACGACGTCCTGGAGATCTCCTTCTGGGCGGTCCCGTTCGGCATCGTCGGCGGCCGGCTGTACCACGTCTTCTCCACGCCGGACCCGTACTGGGGCCCGAACGGCGACCCCGTCCGCGCGCTGTACGTGTGGGAGGGCGGCCTCGGGATCTGGGGGGCGGTCGCGCTCGGCGCCGTCGGCGCCTACATCGGGTGCCGGCGCCAGCGCGTGCGCTTCGCCGCGTTCGCGGACGCGCTCGCGCCGGGGCTGCTGCTCGCGCAGGCCGTGGGCCGCCTCGGCAACTGGTTCAACCAGGAGCTGTTCGGCGCCCCCACGACGCTGCCCTGGGGCCTGCGGGTCGACGACTCGGTCGCGGCCGCGGCGGGCTACCCGCCGGGGACGTTGTTCCACCCCACGTTCCTGTACGAGATGATCTGGAACATCGGCGCTGCCCTGCTCCTGATCTACGTGGACCGTCGGTTCCGGCTCGGTCATGGTCGGGTATTCTGGCTCTACGTCTTCGTCTACACGCTCGGTCGGGTGTGGATCGAGATGCTGCGCATCGACGAGGCCGAGCACGTCCTCGGACTTCGGCTGAACGTCTGGACCTCGATCCTGGTCGGCCTCGGTGCGTTGGTAGCGTTTATCGTTGTCGGGCGTCGACACCCCGGGCGCGAGGAGACTGTGTCCCTCGACCCGGCCGAGGCGCCCACCACGGAGTCCGAGGAGACGGTCGCGAAGCGTGCCGACGACGAGGACCCCGAGCTGACCCAGGGCTCCGACGACTCGGAGGAGTCCGAACAGGCAGATGCCGCGCGACCAGACCCCGGTCGTTGAGCGTCCGTCATTCATAGGCGAATCCGCCGGGCGACCGCCCGGTGGGTTCTGTCATGTCCGTAGGGCCGATGACGTCCCGAACCCCCAGCTGGAACCAGCCCGGCCGTTCGCGGTCGGGCGCCTGTGAGGACGGTGTTGATGACCACGCCGCAGTATCGGGACGCGCACCGGGCACCCGCCCTGTCCGCCCCTCCCACGGCTCTCGGTCTGTACGACCCCGCCGCCGAGCACGACGCGTGCGGCGTCGCCTTCGTGGCGACGCTCCGCGGCACGCCCGGACGCGACATCGTTGACGCAGGGCTGACGGCCCTGCTCAACCTCGACCACCGTGGCGCCGTCGGCGCCGAGGAGAACAGCGGCGACGGCGCAGGGATCCTCACGCAGATCCCGGACGCGTTCGTCCGCGACGTCGTGGACGCCGAGCTCCCGCCCGCCGGTCACTACGCCATCGGCATGGCCTTCCTGCCGCAGGACGCCGCCGAGGCCGCGACCACGACCGCCGCCGTCGAGGCGATCGCCGCGGAGGAGAAGCTCGAGGTCCTGGCGTGGCGCGACGTCCCCGTCACGGCCGACCTCGTCGGCCCGAGCGCGCGAGCGTCCATGCCGCTGTTCCGCCAGCTCGTCGTCGCCGACCCCTCGCGGGAGCTGGCCGGCGTCGAGCTCGACCGCCGCACGTACCGCCTGCGCAAGCGCGCGGAGAACGAGCTCGGCCTGTTCTTCGCGTCCCTCTCGGCGCGCACGCTCACCTACAAGGGCATGCTCACGACGGCGCAGCTCGAGCCGTTCTTCCCGGACCTGTCCGACCCGCGCTACGCGAGCGAGATCGCGCTCGTGCACTCGCGGTTCTCGACGAACACCTTCCCGTCCTGGCCGCTCGCACAGCCGTTCCGGATGATCGCGCACAACGGCGAGATCAACACGGTGCGCGGCAACCGGAACTGGATGGCCGCGCGCGAGGGCACCCTGGCGAGCGACGCCGTCGGCGACCTCGCACCGCTCCTGCCGGTGTGCTCGGAGGGCTCGAGCGACTCGGCCAGCTTCGACGAGGTGCTCGAGCTCCTGCACCTGTCGGGCCGGTCGCTGCCGCACGCGGTGCTCATGATGATCCCGGAGGCGTGGGAGAACCACGCCGAGATGGACCCGGACCTGCGGGCGTTCTACGAGTACCACTCGACGCTCATGGAGCCGTGGGACGGCCCGGCGTGCCTCAACTTCACCGACGGCACGCTCATCGGCGCCGTGCTCGACCGCAACGGTCTGCGGCCCGGTCGCTACTGGGTGACCGAGGACGGCCTCGTCGTGCTCGCGAGCGAGGCGGGCGTGCTCGACCTCGACCCGGCGACCATCGTCCGCAAGGGGCGCCTGGAGCCGGGGCGCATGTTCCTCGTCGACACCGGCCAGGGCCGGATCATCGAGGACGAGGAGATCAAGTCCCAGCTCGCCGCGCAGCGCCCGTACGCGCAGTGGGTGGCGGAGAACGCCGTCTACCTCGACCAGCTCCCGGAGCGCGAGCACGTCGCGCACAGCCCTGCGTCCGTCGAGCGCCGCCAGCGCGCCTTCGGGTACACGCAGGAGGAGCTCAAGGTCATCCTCACGCCGATGGCCAACACGGGGGCCGAGCCGCTCGGCGCGATGGGCACGGACACGCCGATCGCCGTCCTCGCGAAGCGCCCGCGGCTGCTGTTCGACTACTTCACGCAGATGTTCGCGCAGGTGACGAACCCGCCGTTGGACGCGATCCGCGAGGAGCTCGTCACGTCGATCGGCGGCGCGATCGGTCCCGAGCCGAACCTGCTCGTCGACACGCCCGAGCACGCGCGCAAGCTCATGCTGCCGTTCCCCGTGCTCGACAACGACCAGCTCGCGAAGATCATCCGCGTCGACAAGGACCCGACGCTCGCCGGCGTCTTCCGCGCCGTGACGATCAAGGGCCTGTACCGCGTCGGGGGCGGCGGGGAGTCGCTCCTCGCGCGGCTCGAGGAGATCTTCGCCGAGGTCGACGAGCACGTCGCCGCCGGCGCGAGCTTCATCGTCCTGTCGGACCGCGACTCGGACGCCGAGCACGCACCGATCCCGTCGCTGCTCCTGTCGAGCGCCGTGCACCACCACCTGCTGCGCCGCCACACGCGCACCCAGGTGTCGCTCGTCGTCGAGGCCGGCGACGTGCGCGAGGTGCACCACGTCGCGCTCCTCATCGGCTACGGCGCCGCCGCGGTCAACCCGTACCTCGCGATGGAGACGGTCGAGGACCTCGCGCGCCGCGGGTACCTCGCGGTCGATCCCGCGAAGGCCGTCGCGAACCTCATCAAGGGTCTCGGCAAGGGCGTGCTCAAGGTGATGAGCAAGATGGGCATCTCGACCATCTCCTCGTACCGCGGTGCCCAGGTCTTCGAGGCCGTCGGCCTGTCCCACGACCTCGTGCAGGCGTTCTTCACGGGCACGACGTCGCGTCTGAGCGGCATCGGGCTCGACGTGGTCGCGGCGGAGGTCGCTGCCCGGCACGTCGACGCCTACCCGGCGTCGGGCAACCACCGCCCCCACGTGCGGCTCACGACCGGCGGCGAGTACCAGTGGCGCCGGGACAGCGAGGAGCACCTCTTCGACCCGGAGACGGTGTTCCGCCTGCAGCACTCGACGCGCGAGCGGCGCTTCGACATCTTCCGCCAGTACACGCAGCGGGTCGACGAGCAGTCGACGCGCCTCATGACGCTGCGCGGCCTCATCGAGCTGCGCGAGGGCGAGCGCCCCGCGGTGCCGCTCGACGAGGTCGAGCCGGTGAGCGAGATCGTCAAGCGCTTCAACACGGGCGCGATGTCGTACGGCTCGATCTCCGCCGAGGCGCACGAGACGCTCGCGATCGCGATGAACCGACTCGGCGGCCGGTCCAACACCGGCGAGGGCGGCGAGGACCCCGAGCGCCTGTATGACCCGGAGCGACGCTCGAAGGTCAAGCAGATCGCGTCCGGCCGGTTCGGCGTCACGAGCGAGTACCTGACGAACGCCGACGACATCCAGATCAAGCTCGCGCAGGGTGCGAAGCCCGGCGAGGGCGGTCAGCTGCCCGGGCACAAGGTGTACCCGTGGGTCGCGAAGACCCGGCACTCGACGCCGGGCGTCGGCCTCATCTCGCCGCCGCCGCACCACGACATCTACTCGATCGAAGACCTGGCCCAGCTCATCCACGACGCCAAGAACGCAAACCCGGCGGCGCGCATCCACGTCAAGCTCGTCTCCGAGTTCGGCGTCGGCACGGTCGCGACGGGCGTGTCCAAGGCGCACGCGGACGTCGTGCTCATCTCCGGGCACGACGGCGGCACGGGCGCGAGCCCGCTGACGTCGCTCAAGCACGCGGGCACCCCGTGGGAGATCGGCCTCGCCGAGACGCAGCAGACCCTCGTGCTCAACAACCTGCGCGACCGCATCGTCGTCCAGGTGGACGGGCAGATGAAGACCGGCCGCGACGTCGTCGTGGCGGCGCTGCTCGGCGCCGAGGAGTTCGGCTTCGCGACCGCTCCCATGGTCGTGTCGGGCTGCGTCATGATGCGCGTGTGCCACCTGGACACGTGCCCGGTGGGCGTCGCGACGCAGAACCCCGAGCTGCGCGCGCGCTTCACGGGCAAGCCGGAGTTCGTCGTGAACTTCTTCGAGTTCATCGCCGAGGAGGTGCGCGAGCACCTCGCGCGCCTGGGCTTCCGGACCCTCGAGGAGGCCGTCGGGCACGTCGAGTACCTCGACACGCGCCGGGCCGTCGACCACTGGAAGGCGCAGGGCCTCGACCTCGGCCCCGTGCTGGCGCGGCCCGTCCCGGTCGAGGGCGCCTCGCTGCGCAACACCACGACGCAGGACCACGGCCTCGACAAGGCGCTCGACAACCAGCTCGTCGCCCTCGCGGCGGACGCCCTCGAGCGCCGCGAACCGGTGCGGATCTCGCTGTCGGTGCGCAACGTCAACCGGACCGTGGGCACGATGCTCGGTCACGAGGTGACCAAGCGGTTCCGCGGCGAAGGGCTGCCCGACGACACGATCGACGTCACCCTCACCGGGTCCGCCGGTCAGTCGCTCGGCGCGTTCCTGCCGCGCGGCGTCACGCTGCGCCTCTTCGGCGACGCGAACGACTACGTCGGCAAGGGGCTGTCGGGCGGACGCATCGTCGTGCGTCCCGACCGCAACGCCGTCCTGACGGGGTCGAGCAACGTCGTCGCGGGCAACGTCATCGGCTACGGCGCGACGGCGGGCGAGATCTTCCTGCGCGGTCGCGTCGGCGAGCGCTTCGGCGTGCGCAACTCGGGCGCGACGCTCGTCGTGGAGGGCGTGGGCGACCACGGCTGCGAGTACATGACGGGTGGCACGGTCGTCGTGCTCGGCCCGACCGGGCGCAACTTCGGCGCCGGCATGTCCGGCGGCACCGCCTACGTGCTCGACCTGCGGGAGAACACCGTCAACACGAGCGCGCTCGCGACCGGCGAGCTGGGCCTGAGCCCGCTCGAGGACGCCGAGGTCGCGCTCGTCGAGACGCTCGTGCGCCGCCACCTCGACGAGACCGGGTCGCCCCTCGCGGCCGAGCTCCTCGAGGACTTCCCCGCGGCCGCGCGGCGCTTCACGCGCGTGCTGCCGACCGACTTCGCGCGCATGCGCTCGGCGCTCGAGAAGGCCGAGTCCGCCGGGCTCGACCCCGCGGCCCCGGGCGTGTGGGACCAGATCTTGGAGGTGGCCCGTGGCTGATCCCCGCGGATTCCTGAAGGTGCGGGAGCGCGAGCTCCCGCCGAACCGCCCGGTCGCCGTGCGGCTGCGCGACTGGAAGGACGTGCACGCGCACCTCGAGGAGGGCCAGGTCTTCCTCACGGAGCAGGCGGGCCGCTGCATGGACTGCGGCATCCCGTTCTGCCACCAGGGCTGCCCGCTCGGGAACCTCATCCCCGAGTGGAACGACCTCGTCTACCGCGACCAGTGGGCCGACGCGATCGACCGCCTGCACGAGACGAACAACTTCCCGGAGTTCACCGGTCGCGTGTGCCCGGCGCCGTGCGAGTCGAGCTGTGTGCTGGGCATCAACCAGCCGGCCGTGACGATCAAGAACGTCGAGGTCTCGATCATCGACGAGGCGTTCGCCCGTGGACTCGTCACGCCGCAGGTGCCGCAGCGCCTCACGGGCTCGACGGTCGCCGTCGTCGGCTCCGGCCCCGCCGGGCTCGCCGCGGCGCAGCAGCTCACGCGGGCCGGTCACACGGTCGCCGTCTACGAGCGCGACGACGCCATCGGCGGCCTCCTGCGCTACGGGATCCCGGACTTCAAGCTCGAGAAGCTGCACATCGACCGTCGCATCGCCCAGATGGAGGCCGAGGGCACGCGCTTCCGCCCCGGCGTCGAGATCGGCGTGGACCTCACGTGGGACGACCTGCGTGCGCGCTTCGACGCCGTCGTGGTCGCCACGGGGGCGACCGTCCCGCGCGACCTGGCGATCCCGGGCCGCGAGCTCGGCGGCATCCACTTCGCGATGGACTTCCTGCACCAGGCGAACGCGGTCGTGGCGGGGCGCCACGTGCCCGACCAGATCACGGCCGAGGGCAGGCACGTCGTCGTCATCGGCGGCGGCGACACCGGCTCGGACTGCCTCGGCACGTCGCTGCGCCAGGGCGCCGCGAGCGTGACCACGCTCGCGATCGGCAAGCGGCCGCCGCTGGAGCGTCCGGCGAGCCAGCCGTGGCCGACCGACCCGATCGTGTTCGAGGTGTCCTCGTCGCACGAGGAGGGTGGCGAGCGCACGTTCCTCGCGTCCACGGTGGAGTTCCTCGGGGACGAGCACGGTGCCGTGCGCGCGCTGCGCGTCGCGGAGACCGAGTACCTGCCCGACGGCCGTCGCGGCCCCCGGGCGGGGACCGAGCGCGAGATCCCCGCGGACCTCGTGCTCGTCGCGATGGGCTTCACCGGGCCGGAGACGTCGGCGCTCACGACCCAGGCCGGCGTGGACCTCACGGGGCGTGGCCTCGTGGCGCGCGGCGACGACTTCTCGTCGTCGCTGCCGGGGGTCTTCGTGGCCGGCGACGCGGGTCGTGGGCAGTCGCTGATCGTGTGGGCGATCGCCGAGGGCAGGGCGGCGGCGGCATCCGTCGACGCCTACCTTCAGGGAGGGACCGAGCTGCCCGCGCCTGTGCGCGCGAGCACCGTGTCCTTGCGCGCTTGACGTGCACCCCGACGTCGGATGTCCGGCGCCGGGACGATGAGCGGGGCATCCTAGGGAGGGGCACCCCGCGACGACCGGCCCGCAGCCGGTCGGAAGACTAGAGGCTGGAGATATGCGCAGAGCAAAGATCGTCTGCACCATCGGACCTGCGACCGAGTCGAAGGAGCAGCTCCGGGCGCTCGTCGACGCCGGGATGGACGTGGCGCGGATCAACCGCAGCCACGGCAGCGCGGAGGAGCACGAGGCCGTCTACCACGGCGTGCGCGAGGCCGCCGCGGCGTCGGGCCGCTCGGTGGCCGTGCTCGTCGACCTCCAGGGGCCGAAGATCCGTCTGGGCCGCTTCGGCGGCGACGAGAAGCACTGGCTCGACGAGGGTGACGTGTTCACCATCACGACCGAGGACGTCGTCGGCACCAAGGAGCTCGTCTCCACGACGCACAAGGGGCTGCCCGGCGACGCGCGCGTCGGCGACCCGATCCTCATCGACGACGGCAAGGTGCTCGTCCGCGTCACCGCCGTCGAGGGCCCGCGCGTGGTGACGCGCGTCGAGGTCGCCGGCCCGGTGTCGAACAACAAGGGTCTCAACCTCCCGGGCGTCGCGGTCTCCGTGCCGGCGCTGTCGGAGAAGGACCGCGACGACCTGCGCTGGGCCCTGCGCCTGGGTGCGGACATCATCGCGCTCTCGTTCGTGCGGTCCGCCAAGGACTTCGAGGACGTCAAGGCGATCATGGACGAGGAGGGCCGCACGGTCCCCGTCGTCGCCAAGATCGAGAAGCCGCAGGCGGTCGAGAACCTCGCCGAGATCGTCGACGCGTTCGACGGTGTCATGGTCGCGCGTGGTGACCTCGCGGTCGAGCTCCCGCTCGAGCAGGTTCCGCTCGTGCAGAAGCGCATCGTCGAGCTGGCCCGCCGCAACGCGAAGCCCGTCATCGTCGCGACGCAGGTGCTCGAGTCCATGACGAACTCCCCGCGCCCCACGCGCGCCGAGGCGTCCGACTGCGCCAACGCGGTCCTCGACGGGGCCGACGCCGTCATGCTCTCGGGCGAGACGAGCGTGGGCGAGTACCCGATCCTCACGGTCGAGACCATGGCGCGCATCATCACGGCGACCGAGGAGGCGGGCCGTGAGCGCATCGCGCCGCTCGGCTCGACCCCGCACACGCGCGGTGGCGCCATCACGCGTGCCGCCGCCGAGATCGGTGAGATCCTCGGCGCGAAGTACCTCGCGACGTTCACGCAGTCGGGGGACTCGGCGCGCCGCATGTCGCGCCTGCGCTCGTCGATCCCGCTGCTCGCGTTCACGCCGCGCGAGCACGTGCGCAACGTCCTGTCGCTCACGTGGGGCACCCAGACGTACCAGGTGCCCGAGGTGGAGAACACGGACGCGATGGTCGGCCAGGTCGACACGACCCTCCAGGCCAACGGCCTCGCCGAGGTCGGCGACCTCGTGGTCGTCGTCTCCGGCGCCCCGGTGGGGCAGCCGGGCACGACGAACTCGATCCTCGTGCACAAGATCGGTGACCACTCCGACCTGCGCAAGTGACGGCGCGCGCCCGTGAGGGCGCGGACCGGTCGTGACGCCCGACGGCGGCGCCCCTCGTGGGGCGTCGCCGTCGGGCGTTCTGGGGTCAGGCGCGCACGGGTCGCAGCAGGTCGCCGACCCAGCGCGGGGCGGTCGGCGACGTCGCGAGGCGGGCGAGCATCGCGTCGAGCACGACGGCGCGGTCGAACTGCAGCGCGTGCTCGCGCGCGGCGTCGGACCGCGCCCGGCGGGTGTCGGGGCCGAGCGCGAGGACCTCGTCGAGGGCGCGGGCGATCGCGTCGGGCGCGTGCGTCGGCACGATCGTCGCGTGCGACCCCACCGCCTCGCCGATGCCCCCGGTGTCGGTCGTGACGACCGGGCCGCCGCCCGCGAGCATCGACTCGGTGAGGGCGATGCCGAACGTCTCGACGAACTCGGGGCGCGGCTTGCTGGGTAGCACGAAGGCCGCGCTGCCGGCCATGAGGTGCGGCTTGGTGGCGTCGTCGACGTCGTCGAGGAAGACGATCCGGTCGGCCGCGGGGCTGGCCGCGGCGCGCGCACGCAGGTCGGCCTCGGCCGGGCCGCGGCCGGCCACGACGAGCCGCGCCGTGGCGGCGGCGGTCGAGAGGGCGAAGCCGTCGAGGAGGTCGTCCACGCCCTTCGCCGCCGCGAGCCGCGACAGGAAGAGGACGTAGGGCATGTCGTCGAGCCCGCGGCGTGCGAGGACGTCGCGCGTGACGCGCGGGTCGAGGTCCGTGTACGCGCGGGTGTCGATCGCCGGGTAGGAGACCTGCACGCGCTCGGCGCACTGCGGGGCGAAGAACGTGCCGTGGCGGTCGTCGATCTCCTGCGCGCACGCGACCACGAGGTCGCGCGTGTACTGCGAGACGGCGACGCACAGGTCGCTCGCGAGGTAGTCGGACAGGACGTGCGCGGCAGCGCCGAACCGGCCCTCCTCGACGCACGAGCGCACGACGTTGGTGACGTCGGAACCCACCGCCTCGGCGATCGTCGCGACCTCGACGGGCAGGCCCGTGCTGCGCGCGACGCGCACGGCGCTCGACACGGCCGTCGTGTGCGGGCTGAGGTAGAGCGACAGGCACACGGTCGGCATGCCGTCCGTGAAGAGCTCGACGAGGCGACCGGTCAGCCCGGCCAGGTACCGGCCGTCGGGCACCTTGTAGTCGCCCACCGGCGCCGGTCGCTCGACCGTGATGCCCGGGCTGTACGGCAGCACCGAGTCGAGCGGCTTCAGGGGCAGGCCCGCGGCCTCGAGGCGCTCGACGGGCCACGTGACGATGCGGACCTCGGTGAAGCCACGGTGCAGCGCGGCCTCGGCGAGGTTGCGGGCCTCGCCCGAGTGGCCGCAGATCACGGGATCGGCGCGGACCACGATGACGAGGCGGCGGTCCGGCGTCCGGGGCAGGGTGGTGGTCATGACGTCTCCGGGGTCTGGTCGTCGGGGTGGGGTCGGGCCGCGTCGCCGGGGTACGACGGCGGGCGGTGCTCGGGCGCGGTGCCCCACCCCGAAGGGTCGGGGCCGAGCGCGAGGAGAAGACGCCCGCCGCGGCGCACCCGTGCGGCGGGCAGCCACGTGCGCTCGAGCGGGCGCCCGTCGAGCCACGCGGCCTGCACGTGCTGGGGCCGGGTGGTGGGACCGGGCTCGAGGAAGCCGGTCGTCTCGATCGTCAGCGTGCCCCCGGGGAGGTGGAGGCGGGACCCGGCGAACGCGGGCGTGCCGAGGAGGAACAGGCCCTGGCCCGCGACGGGGAACAGGCCGAGCGACGCCCACACGTACCAGGAGCTCAGCCCGCCCGAGTCGTCGTTGCCGGGCAGCCCGCCGGGCCCGGTGCCGAAGCGCTGGTGGATCGCGGCGTGCACCACCTCGGCGGTCCGGTCGGGACGCCCCGCGTAGTGGTACGCCCACGGCGCCTCCATGTCGGGCTCGTTGTTGAGGCCCTCGAAGCGGTGGAGCGCGTACCCGGCGGCCATCTCCGCGGGCGTCGGCCGCACGCCCGGCTGCGCGACGGGCGGCGCCCCGAAGCCGAAGAAGCGGTCGAGGAGCGCGACGAACGCGTCGTCGCCGCCCGCGAGCGCGATGCGCGCCGCCATGTCGTGCACGAGCCGGAAGGAGTAGTTCCAGCGCCCGCCCTCGTAGAACGTCGAGTCGTGCAGGAGGCCGGTCGCGGGGTCGAACGCGTTGACCCAGCCGCGTGCGTGCCGCGCGAGCTCGTCCGCGAGCGCGGCGTCGCCGACGCGCCGGGCGACCAGCTCGGTGCACCGGTAGCCGGTCGCGAGGTCGAGCGTGTGGCTGATCGGGTGCGCGACGCCCTGCAGGAGGTAGTCCTCGCCGTAGGTGCGGCGCAGGTCGTTGTGCATGTGCACGAGCGCCCAGTCCCAGTCGATGCCGGGGACGTCGAGCGCGCACAGGTCGGCGAGGAACGTCTGCACGAGCGCGCTCGCCTGGCGCGAGAACCGGTCCGCGCCGCGCGCCATGCGGTACCCGACGGGGAAGTTGCCCTCCTCCTCGCAGATGTGCAGCAGCGCGGTGGCGAGCTCGACCGCGCGGTCCGGCCAGAAGGTCGCGAGCAGCGGGAGCTGCGTGCGGTAGATGTCCCACATCGTCGAGACGTCGAACGCGAAGGGCGTGTCGCCGGGCCAGAACGGGCTCTCGCCGGGCGCGAGGCACGGCTTGAGGAGCGAGTGGTACAGCGCCGTCGCGAGCACCGTGCGCCGCTCGGGGTCCGCGCAGTCGACCTCGATCCGGTCCAGGTGCTCGGCCCAGGTCGAGGCGGTGCGCCCGTGCCGTGCGGCGAACCCGCCCGGCCCAGGCCCGCAGTCCGCGACGAGGTTGGCGCGCGCCTGCTCGGGCCCGCGCAGGGAGAACCCGATGCGGAGCTCGACGACCTGCCCGGCCGTCGTCGGGCCGGCCCACACGAGCCCGAAGGGTCGCAGCGTCGTGGGCCGGATGTGACCGAAGTCGAGCCGGGTGCTGCCCGGCATGAGGCGCCGGTCGTACCAGAGCATCTGGCGCCAGCGCGGTGCGTCGCACTCGAGGTGGACGGCCAGCGGTGCGCCCTCGACGACGATCTCGCCGGCGGCCGTCCCGGGGCCGAGGGTCGCGAGGTGTGCCCGCAGCGGCACCGTCGCGCCGTGGGGGATGGCGAGTCCGCCGAGGGAGAGGTCGACGACGAGCCGTGCGTCGGGGTGCTCGGGGAAGGTGTAGCGGTGGACGGCGCTCTTGGGGCCGACCGTGACCTCGCACCGGACCCCGCTGGCCAGCGTGGCGGCGTAGCGGCCGGGCGAGGCCTCCTCGTCGGCGAGGTCCCAGTGCCGCCCGAGCGCGTCGAGAGGTTCGAGCAGGGGGGTGACGCGGACGTAGTTGTAGTACTTGCGGATCGCGCCCGTGCCGGACTGCTGGAAGTGCGTGACACCGGAGGCGACCTGGCGGTCGAAGAGCTCGCTCGGCACGCCCTCGGTGCTGAGGTCGTAGCGTCCGTAGCCGGTCGGGTACGCGCCCGAGTAGGCGCACGCCGACACCATGCCCAGCGGGTGGGCGGCGCCGGGGTGCGTGTTCCCCACCTGCGGCTTGGGCGACCACCAGGTCGCGGCGAGGCCGGTCGGCACGGGGAGGTCCGTGGCGGCGGTCCCCAGGAACGGGTCGACGTGCTCGAGCACGGGGGCCTCCCTCCGGCGCGGGTCGGTCCGGCGTGCTGCCGGTCCGCAGGACGCTACGAGCGCCGTGTGTCCGCGGCGTTTCGACGACGTGACGGTCGACGACGGGTGGCGGCGCGGGTGCGCGAACGACGCGCGGTGTGGGCGGGGCAGGGCACAGTGGTCCGGTGAACCTCGACCGCGCGCCGCGCGCCCCGGTGCTGCGCGCGCGGCCGACGCTCGCGCACCTGGACGCGGACGCGTTCTTCGCGGCGGTCGAGCAGCACCAGCGCCCGTCGCTGCGCGGGCGACCGGTGCTGGTCGGGGGAGTGGGCCCGCGCAGCGTCGTCGCGACGGCGTCGTACGAGGCCCGCCGCTACGGTGCGCGGTCGGCCATGCCGATGGAGCAGGCGCGCCGGCTGTGCCCGCCGTCGACGGTCGTCGTGGTGCCGCGGTTCGCGGCGTACGCGGCCTACTCGGCGCGCATCATGGCCGCGCTGCGCGAGCTCACCGACCTGGTCGAGCCGGTGAGCATCGACGAGGCGTTCGCCGATCTCGAGGTCGCAGCCGGGCCGGGCGAGGACCTCACGGCGCTCGCCCTGCGGATCCGGGAGCGGGCGCGCGAGCTGAGCGGGCTGTCGGTCTCCCTCGGGCTCGGTCGCTCCAAGCTGGTCGCGAAGCTGGCGTCGGAGGACGCCAAGCCGGGCGGGGTGCGGGTCGTGGACCCGGACGCCGAGGACGACTTCCTGCTGGGGCTGCCGGTGCGCGCGCTGTCGGGCGTGGGCCCGGTGTCCGCGGCGCGACTCGACGAGCTCGGGGTGCGCACCGTGGAGGACCTGCGCCGTCAGCCGCTCGACACCCTGCTCATGGTCGCGGGCGAGGCGGGAGGCACGAACCTGTACCGGATCGCGCGCGGCTGGGACGACCGACCGGTCACGACGGTGCGCGAGCGCAAGTCCGCGGGCGCGGAGCACACGTTCGACACGGACCTGCACGGCCGGGCGGCGACCGCCGGAGCGCTCGACCGCGTCGTCGACTCCGCGCTGGCGCGCCTGGAACGGCACGCGGTCGCGGCGCGCACGGTCGTGGTCAAGGTTCGCGCGTCGTCGTTCACGACCCTCACACGGTCCGTGACGCTGCCACGCCCGACGGCGGACGAGGGAGCCCTGCGCGCCGCCGCGCACCGCGCGCTGCGGCTCGCGGACGTCACCGAGCCCGTGCGCCTCCTGGGGGTCTCGTTCCACGCGCTGTCCGAGCACGCACAGCTCATGCTCGCGCTGGACGACGACGCCCCCGCCCCCGGGGGGCGCGCGGAACCGCCCGTCGTCGAGGAGCCACCGGCGGCGCCCGCCGGGCCCGTGCGCGCGACCGCCTCCGACGTCGCCCCCGGGCTGGACGTGCAGACCGCGGCGGACGGGCGAGGCTGGGTCGTGCGCGTCGGGGACGACGGCCGCGTCGCCGTGCGGTTCGAGACGACGCGGACCGGACCCGGCTACCAGCGGTGGGTCGACCCGGACGTGGAGGATCTCGTGCTCGTGCCGCCGCTCGGCCCGGACGGCGCGGTCGTGGGCCCGCCGGACGCCGAGGACGACGCCCGCGACGTCTAGGATCCGGACGTGACCGACGCCGCCGCAGCCTCGACCGCACCCGCGCCGACCACCCGGCGGGCGCGCCCCGACGACGCGCCGCGGGTCGCCGAGGTCCACGCCGCGCCACAGGCTCGGGTCGCTCCTGCTCATGGCGGTCGTACAGGCGTGCGGCGACGAGGGGTACGACGAGGCGACGCTGTGGGTGCTGGAGAGCAACGTGCGGGCGCGTGGCTTCTACGCGACGCACGGCTGGACCGCCGACGGCGGGGCGGAGGCGGTCGACGGCGCCGCGGGCCCGGCCCGCAAGCTGCGGTACCGGCGTCCCGTGGCCCGGTGAGACCTGGGTGGTGCCCCGAGTGGGATTCGAACCCACACTGGATCGGGTTTGAGCCGATTGCCTCTGCCGGTTGGGCTATCGGGGCCTCGCGCGACCGGCCCGCGGGAGCCCTGTCACGCGGGCACCATCGAACCACAAGCGCGACCTCGATCGAGAATCACACTCCTCGGAGGGCGAAACGCGGGGCGGCACCCGGTGCGGCGCACTACGATGAACCCGTGAGTGACCAGACAGCGCAGCCCGAGGACAAGCAGCCGCTCGACCTGCCCCCCATGATCGAGCCCGAGCCCGCCGCTAGCCCCGCTCCGTCGGGCCGTCCGGCGCGACGCGCGATCGTCGCCGAGGACGAGGCGCTGATCCGTCTCGACGTCGTCGAGACGCTGAGCGAGGCGGGGTTCGACGTCGTCGGCGAGGCCGGTGACGGCGAGACGGCCGTGAGGCTCGCGCTCGAGCTCAAGCCGGACGTCGTGGTCATGGACGTCAAGATGCCGGAGCTCGACGGGATCTCCGCGGCCGAGCGGATCGGCAAGGCGCACGCCGCACCTGTCGTGCTCCTCACGGCCTTCTCCCAGGCGGAGCTCGTGGAGCGCGCGCGGGACGCCGGGGCCATGGCCTACGTCGTCAAGCCGTTCACGCCGGCGGACCTGCTGCCCGCGGTCGAGATCGCGATCTCGCGGTACTCGCAGATCACGGCGCTCGAGTCCGAGGTGGCCGACCTCGCCGAGCGGTTCGAGACCCGCAAGCGCGTGGACCGTGCCAAGGGCCTGCTCATGACCAAGATGGGCCTGTCGGAGCCGGAGTCGTTCCGCTGGATCCAGAAGACGTCGATGGACCGCCGTCTCACGATGCGCGAGGTCGCCGACGCCGTCATCGAGCAGGTCGGCGGCGCCTGAGCCGTCCGGTCACGCTCGGGGTGACTGCGTGAGGGCCTGAACAGGACCTTTGTCACGGCGCTCGGGGAGGGCTATCGTCTTGGACTGGCGTCCAGTAGTTCCGGGGCGGTGAACGCGGTCGCCACGTAGAGCTCAGTCGACGGCCGACGGTGCTGTCCGAGCGACGTGGAACATCTCACGCCCCACGTCTTTCGGTGCCCTCGGTCCCACGGTACGAACGAGGAGGAGCGCCAGTGCGCCCAGCGGTGGAGGTCAGGCCCGCGGTCGGTGACGACCTGCCGGTGATCGCCGTGCTGTGCTCGGAGGCACGCCGTGAGTCCGCGTCGGGTGCACAGATCTGCGCCCCGGACGTGGACCGGCTCGTCCGGCACCTGTCGGTGCTGCTCACCCTGCCCGGCGGCAACGTGCTCGTCGCGCTGCTCGACGGCCGCCCGGTCGGCTTCGTCCTGGCCCGGGTGCTCGAGCCGCACCTCTTCGCCGACGAGCCCAGCCTGTACGTCGAGGCGATCTACGTCGGAGAGGACGCGCGCCGACGCGGCGTCGGGCACGCGCTGCTCAGCTCGACGGCCGAGCTCGCCGCGACGGCGGGCGCCTCGCACGTCTACTCGGTGCCCATCCCCGGCTCGCGCGGCGTCCAGCGCTTCCTGGCCCGGCTCGGGTTCGGGCCCGTCGCCGGCCACCGCGTCGTCCAGACCGCGGTCCTCCAGCGGCGCCTGGCCACCGACCTCGGGCCGACACGGCGCGGCACCCGGTCCCTCGAGGACCTCATCGCGCGCCGGCGCCGTGCGCGGACCGAGACCATGTCCGGTCCGGTCGACCTGCGCGACTTCCAGGCCGAGTACCACCGCCGCTCCGGCGCGGTGGACGCGACGGAGACCCGCGAGACCCTGCCGGGCTGACCCGCGGGCTCGCGCCCGGTCCGGTCGCTCAGGACAGGCTGCTCAGTCCCGCGCGAGGATCATGCACGTGAGGCGCGCCGTGCACACGCGCCGGCCCGCGTCGTCGGACACGACGATCTCGTAGCTGGCCGTCGTGCGACCGCGGTGCACCGCGACCGCCTCGCCCCGCACCCAGCCGTCGCGCACCCCGCGGTGGTGCGTGGCGTTGACCTCGATCCCCACCGCGGCGCGCCCCGGGCCGCCGTGCAGCTGCGCCGCGATCGACCCCAGCGTCTCGGCGAGGACCACCGACGCCCCGCCGTGCAGCAGCCCCGCGGGCTGCGTGTTGCCGGCGACGGGCATGCGCGCGGTGACCCGGTCCGCGCCGACCTCCTCCAGCTCGATGCCCATGCGCTCGATGAGCGTGCCCTCCGTCCGCAGTCCCATGGCCTCGTAGGCGTGCCGTGGCGGGCCGTTCGGGTCGGTGGGGCGGGCGGTGTGCTCGGAGCCGTGCGTGTCGGTCATGGGCGATAGGTTGGCACCCGTGACGACCTCCGCGCGACCCCGCCTGCTGCTCATCGACGGACACTCCATGGCCTACCGGGCGTTCTTCGCCCTCCCGGCGGAGAACTTCTCGACCACGACGGGGCAGCACACCAACGCGGTGTACGGGTTCACCTCGATGCTCATCAACCTGCTGCGCGACGAGGAGCCGACGCACGTCGCCGTCGCCTTCGACGCGGGCCGCCAGTCGTTCCGGACCGAGATCCTGCCGAGCTACAAGGGCACCCGCGAGTCCTCGCCCGAGCCGTTCCGCGGCCAGGTCCCGCTCATCAAGGAGATCCTCGAGACGCTGCACATCCCCACGCTCGAGCGGGAGGGCTACGAGGCGGACGACATCTTCGCCACGCTCGCGACGCAGGGTGCGGCCGCCGGCATGGAGGTGCTCGTCTGCTCCGGCGACCGGGACTCCTTCCAGCTCGTCGGGCCGGACGTCACCGTGCTGTACCCGAAGAAGGGGGTCTCCGAGCTCGCGCGCATGGACAGCGCCGCCGTCGTCGACAAGTACGGCGTGCCGCCGGAGCGCTACCCCGACCTGGCCGCGCTCGTGGGCGAGACGTCGGACAACCTGCCGGGCATCCCGGGGGTCGGCCCCAAGACGGCGGCCAAGTGGATCACGGCGTACGGGGACCTCGAGGGCCTGCTCGACCACGCGGACGAGATCAAGGGCAAGGCGGGGGAGAACCTGCGCGCGCACCTCGACCAGGTGCGGCTCAACCGGCAGCTCAACGCGCTCCTGCGCGACCTCGAGCTCCCGATCGGTCCCGACGACCTCGTGACCCGTCCGTGGGACCGCGAGGCCGTGCACCGCGTGCTCGACGCGCTCGAGTTCCGCGCGCTGCGCGACCGGCTCTTCGCGATCGCGCCCGAGGGCGAGGTCGAGACGGAGGCGGGGTTCGACGTCGAGGTGGCCGAGGTCCTGCCCGGCGGCCTGGGCGCGTGGCTCGCCGAGCACGGGGTGCGCCGGCTGGGCGTGGAGGTCGCCGGCAAGGCCGTGCCGGGCGGTGGCGACGCCTGGGGGATCGCCCTGTCCGACGACGCCGGCGCGGCCGTGGCGTTCGAGCTCGCCGACCTGCTCCCGGCCGACGACGAGGCGCTGGCCGCGTGGCTGCGCGACCCGGACCGCACCAAGGTGGTGCACGGGGCGAAGGCGGCCTGGCACGAGCTCGCGTCGCGCGGCTACGTGCTCGCGGGCGTCACGTTCGACACCGAGCTCGCGGCCTACCTGTGCCACCCGGACCAGCGGGGCTACGACCTCGGCGACCTCGTCGTGCGGCACCTGCACCGCGAGCTGCGCCCGGACACCGAGGCGGGCAACGACGCGCAGGGCGCGCTCGACCTCTCGCTCGACGGCAACGGCGAGCAGGAGCGCGACGCCGTGCGGGCGCTCGCCGTGGCCCAGCTCGGCGAGGTGCTCGCCGGCGAGCTCGAGGACCGCGGCGCCGCGACGCTGCTCACCGAGCTCGAGCTGCCGCTCTCGCAGGTGCTCGCGCGCATGGAGCAGCGCGGGATCGCGGCGGACGTGGAGTACCTGCGCGAGCTCGAGCAGCACTTCGGGGACCTCGTCGCGACGGCGGCCGCGGAGGCGTACGCGGTCATCGGGCGCGAGGTGAACCTCGGCTCGCCGAAGCAGCTCCAGGAGGTGCTCTTCGACCAGCTCGGCATGCCGAAGACGAAGAAGATCAAGACCGGCTACACGACGGACGCCTCCGCCCTGGCCGACCTCTTCGCCAAGACGCAGCACCCGTTCCTCGAGCACCTCCTCGCGCACCGCGACGCGTCGCGCCTGCGCCAGACCGTCGAGGGCCTGCTCAAGTCGGTGGCCGACGACGGGCGCATCCACACGACGTTCCAGCAGACCATCGCCGCGACGGGCCGTCTCAGCTCGACGGACCCGAACCTGCAGAACATCCCCATCCGCACCGAGGCGGGTCGCCGCATCCGGCGCGCGTTCGTCGTCGGTGACGGCTACGAGACGCTCATGACCGCCGACTACAGCCAGATCGAGATGCGCATCATGGCGCACCTCTCCGGCGACGACGGCCTCATCGAGGCGTTCCGCACCGGCGAGGACCTCCACTCGTACGTCGGCTCGCGCGTGTTCGAGGTCCCGGCGGCGGACGTCACCCCGGCGATGCGCTCCAAGATCAAGGCCATGTCGTACGGCCTGGCGTACGGGCTGTCCGCATTCGGGCTCTCGCAGCAGCTCACCATCGAGGTGGGCGAGGCGCAGAAGCTCATGGACGACTACTTCGAGCGCTTCGGCGGCGTGCGCGACTACCTCACGGGCGTCGTCGACGAGGCGCGCGCGACCGGCTTCACCGCGACCATCCTCGGCCGGCGCCGTTACCTGCCGGACCTCACGAGCGACAACCGGCAGCGTCGGCAGATGGCCGAGCGCATGGCTCTCAACGCGCCCATCCAGGGCAGCGCGGCCGACATCATCAAGGTGGCGATGCTCGGCGTGCAGCGCGCGTTCGACGAGCGCGGCCTCGCCTCGCGCCTGCTCCTGCAGGTGCACGACGAGCTCGTGGTCGAGGTCGCGACGGGCGAGCGCGAGGTCGTGGAGGAGGTGCTGCGCGCCGAGATGGGCGCGGCGGCGGAGCTCGACGTCCCGCTCGACGTCTCGGTCGGCGTGGGCGACACCTGGCACGCGGCCGGGCACTGAGCACCTGCCGCGGTGGGGTGGTGAGGACCGCGACGGCGCGCGGCCGGTCTCAGCCCGGACGTCGCGTGCGGAAGATCGCGGTCCCCGGCAGGTAGGCGCCGCGGACGGGGCCCCACCCGCCCCATACCTCCGGGTTGTCCGACGGCCACTCGGGCTCGACGACGTCGCGCACCTCCAGGCCCGCGGCGACCACCTCGCGCACGTGGTCGCCGGTCGTGCGGTGGTACTCGGCGTACACCACGTGCCCGGCGTCGTCGGTCTCGACGTAGGGGCGGCGGTCGAAGTACGAGCGGTGCGCCGTGAGCCCGTGCTCGGTCGGGTCGTCGGGGAACGCCCAGCGCAGCGGATGGGTCACGGAGAACGTCCAGGTGCCGCCCGGCCGCAGGACGCGCGCGACCTCGCGGTGCACCGCGTCGGCGTCGGGCACGAACGGGATCGCCCCGAACGCCGTGAACGCGACGTCGAACGACGCGTCCGCGAACGGCAGGCGCCGCGCGTCCGCCTGGACCATCGGGACGCTGACGCCCGTCTCCCGGTCGAGGCGCGCTCCGGACGCGAGCATGCCGCCCGACACGTCGGTCGCCACGACGTGCGCGCCCCGGGTCGCGAGCCACCGCGAGCACTGCGCCGCGCCGGCCCCGATCTCGAGCACCCGCCGGCCGTCGACGTCGCCGAGCAGGGCGGCGTCCCGCTCGCGCAGCCCTTCGGGGCACCAGCAGAAGTCGACGGCACCGAGGAAGTCGCCGTGCTCGTCCAGGTACTCGTCCGCGTTCGCGTCCCACCAGCCCCGGCTGGCCCGGCCCCCCTCGGCGGCGGGGACGTCGTGGTAGCCCACGTGCGCCGTCGAACCGGGGGCGCCGGGTCCGGTCGGGACGGGCGGCGAGGAGGGGGCGCTCATGGCGCCATTCTCCCCGAGCACGCGGGACCTTGGTCGGTCACGTGCCCGCGGGGCGGGACGGGCTGCGGGGCACCGGCCGAGGATGACTAGGCTGGACACGGACGCGGTGCCGCGGAGGTGGGCACCTCCGTCGACGCCGGCCCGCGCGCACGGGCGTGCGGCGTGACGACGAGACGGAGGACCAGGTGCGCATCGGACTTCTCACCGGCGGAGGCGACTGCCCCGGGCTGAACGCGGCGATCCGCGCCGTGGTGAAGCAGGGGACGGGGGAGTACGGGCACACCATCATCGGCTTCCGCAACGGGTGGCGCGGCGTGGTCGACGGGGACGTGCACCCGCTCGGACGTCAGGACATCCGCAACGTGCTGCCGGTGGGTGGGACGTTGCTCGGGACCGCCCGGTTCCACCCCAGCGTCGAGGACGGCTCCATGGAGGCCGTGCTCGCGACGGTCGAGGCCGAGCGGCTGGACGCGCTCATCTGCATCGGGGGCGACGGCACGCTGCACGCCGCGAGCAAGGTCGCCGAGGCGGGCGTCCCGATCGTCGCGATCCCGAAGACCATCGACAACGACGTCGAGGGCACGGACCTGTCGATCGGGTTCCACACCGCGGTGAACATCGCCACGGAGGCGCTCGACCGCGTCCACACGACCGCGGAGAGCCACAACCGCGTCATGGTCGTGGAGGTCATGGGCCGCCACGCGGGCTGGATCGCCGTCAACGCGGGCATCGCGGGCGGCGCGGAGGTCGTGCTCGCGCCCGAGGAGCCGTTCGACATCGAGCAGCTCGTGAAGTTCCTGCGGCACCGTCACCGCGCGCACGCCAACTTCTCCATCGTCGTGGTCGCGGAGGGAGCCGTCCCGCGCGAGGGCTCGTCGATGGAGTTCACGCAGCAGCTCGGCCGCTTCGGCGAGATCGTCGCGGGCTCGATCGGGGAGCGCGTGAGCGCCGAGATCGCGGAGCGCACGGGGTTCGACACGCGGCTCACGGTGCTCGGCCACGTGCAGCGCGGCGGCGAGCCGACGCCCACGGACCGGATCCTCGGCAGCCGCTTCGGGGTGGCCGCGGTCGACGCGGTGAGCGCCGGCACGTCCGGCGTCATGACCGCGCTGCGCGGCGAGAGCGTCGAGCTCGTCCCCCTGGCGGAGGTCGCCGGACGGCCCAAGCGCGTCCCCGAGGAGCTGCTGCGCGTCGCGCGCGTGCTGGCCTGAGCGGCGAGGTCCGACGACCGCACGATCCCGCGTTGACCCCGGGGTGACACCCGGATAAGGTGGACGCCGGTGCATTGCGCCTGCCGTCAACCCTCCGGTGCCGTTCCGTGGCGTTCGGGCCGATCGACGCTACAGCGTCCGGGTCGGAGGCGGGCGGTGCGCCGACAACCCTATCCGCTCGACTTCCCTGTCCGCATCGGAGCATCGAACTCAATGACCATCTCTACCCCCGCGAAGTCCGCACCCCAGGTTGCCGTCAACGACATCGGCACCGAGGAGGACTTCCTCGCCGCCGTCGACGCGACCATCAAGTACTTCAACGACGGCGACATCGTCGAAGGCACGATCGTCAAGGTGGACCGCGACGAGGTCCTTCTCGACATCGGCTACAAGACCGAGGGCGTCATCCCCTCCCGCGAGCTGTCCATCAAGCACGACGTGGACCCCGGTGAGGTCGTCAGCGTCGGCGACGCGGTCGAGGCCCTCGTCCTCCAGAAGGAGGACAAGGAAGGCCGTCTGATCCTGTCCAAGAAGCGCGCGCAGTACGAGCGCGCCTGGGGCACGATCGAGAAGATCAAGGAGGAGGACGGCGTCGTCACCGGCACCGTCATCGAGGTCGTCAAGGGTGGTCTCATCCTCGACATCGGCCTCCGCGGCTTCCTCCCGGCCTCCCTCGTGGAGATGCGTCGCGTCCGCGACCTCCAGCCGTACGTCGGCAAGGAGATCGAGGCGAAGATCATCGAGCTCGACAAGAACCGCAACAACGTCGTCCTCTCGCGCCGTGCGTGGCTCGAGCAGACGCAGTCCGAGGTCCGCTCCACCTTCCTGCAGACGCTGCAGAAGGGCCAGGTGCGCCCCGGTGTCGTCTCCTCGATCGTCAACTTCGGTGCGTTCGTGGACCTCGGCGGTGTCGACGGCCTCGTGCACGTCTCCGAGCTGTCCTGGAAGCACATCGACCACCCGTCCGAGGTCGTCGAGGTCGGCCAGGAGGTCACGGTCGAGGTCCTGGACGTCGACTTCGACCGCGAGCGCGTCTCCCTGTCGCTGAAGGCGACGCAGGAGGACCCGTGGCAGACCTTCGCCCGGACGCACGCCATCGGTCAGGTCGTGCCGGGCAAGGTCACGAAGCTCGTCCCGTTCGGTGCGTTCGTGCGCGTCGAGGACGGTATCGAGGGCCTCGTGCACATCTCCGAGCTCGCCGTGCGCCACGTCGAGCTGCCCGAGCAGGTCGTCAACGTCGGTGACGAGGTCTTCGTCAAGGTCATCGACATCGACCTCGAGCGTCGCCGCATCTCGCTGTCGCTCAAGCAGGCCAACGAGGGCGTGGACCCGGAGTCGGACGACTTCGACCCCGCGCTCTACGGCATGGCCGCCGAGTACGACGAGCAGGGGAACTACAAGTACCCCGAGGGCTTCGACCCCGAGACCAACGAGTGGCTCGAGGGCTTCGAGACCCAGCGCGAGGCCTGGGAGGCCGAGTACGCCAAGGCGCACGAGCGCTGGGAGGCGCACCGCAAGCAGGTCGCCGAGGCGGTCAAGGCCGACTACGACGCCGCGTCGGGCGAGACGACCTCGTCCTCCTCGTCGTCGGCCCCGGCCTCGTCGAGCACGTCCTACTCGTCGGCCCCGGCCGCCGAGGCCACGGGCACGCTCGCGTCGGACGAGGCGCTCGCCGCGCTCCGCGAGAAGCTCACCGGCAACTGACCCTCTGACCTCCCGCCCTCGGGCGGGACCGTCGACGGTCGTACGAAGGCCCGCCACCCCTCGGGGTGGCGGGCCTTCGCCGTGCTCACGGACCGCGTCGGTCAGGCAGCCGTCGTGGCGGGCTCGGGGTCCGTCGTCGTGCCCGACGTCGCGGCCGAGCCGGCGAACTGGGTGCGGTACAGCTCGGCGTAGCGGCCGTCGCGCGCGAGGAGCTCCGTGTGCGTGCCCGTCTCGACGACGCGCCCCGCGTCGAGGACGACGATGAGGTCCGCCTCGCGCACGGTCGACAGGCGGTGGGCGATGACGAGCGACGTCCGCCCGCGCAGCGCCTCGGCGAGCGCGGCCTGGACCGCGGCCTCCGAGCCGGAGTCGAGGTGCGCCGTCGCCTCGTCGAGCACGACGAGCCGGGGCGCCTTGAGGAACACCCGGGCGATCGCCAGGCGCTGGCGCTCGCCGCCCGACATCCGGTAGCCGCGGTCGCCGACGACGGTGTCCACACCGGACGGCAGGGCCGCGACGACGTCCCACACGTGCGCACGCCGCAGCGCGGCCTCGAGCTCGGCGTCGGTCGCGTCGGGCGCGGCGTAGCGCAGGTTCGCCGCGATGGAGTCGTGGAAGAGGTGCGCCTCCTGCGTGACCACGCCGACGGCGTCGTGCAGACTCTCCTGGGTGACGTCGCGCAGGTCGCGGCCCGCGATGCGCACGTGCCCGGCGGTGGGGTCGTACATGCGCGTGACGAGCTGGGACACCGTGGTCTTGCCGGCGCCCGACGAGCCGACGAGGGCCACCATGGCGCCCGCCGGCACGGAGAACGAGACGTCGTGCAGGGTGTCCGTGGTCGGGTCGGCGCCCTCCACCGCGACGGACTCGAGCGAGGCGAGGGAGACCTCGGACGCGCTCGGGTACCGGAAGGTGACGGCGTCGAGCTCGAGGCTCGCACCCTGGCGCTCGATGTCGTCGGCGAGGTCGACGGCGTCCGGCGCGTCGGTCACGGTGGGCTCGAGGTCGAGGACCTCGAGCACGCGCTCGAAGCTGACGAGGGCCGTCATGACGTCCACCTGGACGTTCGACATGGCCGTGAGCGGCCCGTAGAGACGGCCCAGGTAGGCGGTGAGGGCGACGACCGTCCCGACGGTCAGGGAGCCGGAGATCGCCATGAGGCCGCCCAGGCCGTAGACGATCGCGACGGCCACCGAGGCGACGACGGTCAGCCCCACACGGAACACGGTCCCGTACATGGCCTGCTTCACGCCGATGTCTCGCACCCGGACCGCCTGGGCCGCGAAGCGCGACGACTCGCGTGCCGGGTCGCCGAACACCTTGACCAGGTGGGCGCCGGCGACGTTGAAGCGCTCGTTCATCGTCTGCGCGGCCTCGGCGTTGAGCTCGTAGCTCTCCCGCGTGATCGAGGCGAGGCGCTTGCCCACCCAGCGAGCGGGCAGGACGAAGGCGGGCAGCAGAGTGAGGGCGAGCAGCGTGAGCTGCCACGACATGGAGAGCATGGCCGCGAGCACGAAGACCACCGTGAGGAGGTTCGAGAACACGTTCGACAGGGTCGAGGTGAACGCCTGCTGGGCGCCCAGCACGTCGCCGTTGAGACGCTGGACGAGCGCACCGGTCCGCGTTCGGCTGAAGAACGCGAGGGGCATGCGCTGCACGTGGTCGAACACGGCGGTGCGCAGGTCCACGATGAGGTTCTCGCCGATCCGGGAGGAGAACCAGCGCTGCGCGACGCCGAGCACGCCCGAGAGCACGGCGAGGCCCGCCGCGACGAGCGAGAGCGCGACGACGAGGCCGGTGTCCCCGGCGGTGATGCCGTCGTCGATGATCCGCCGGAACAGCAGCGGGGTGACGGCGCCGGCGGCGGCGTCGACGGAGATGAGGAGGAGGAACACGGCGAGCTGGCGCCGGTAGGGTCGGGCGAAGGCGAGGACGCGGCGGATCGTGCCGCTGTGCAGCCGTCGCGACCGGACCGAGGAGTCCTGGCGGAACGAGCGCATGCCGCGTCCGCCGCCGCCGGAGCCGGGGAAGGATGAGCCGAAAGACATGGGGCCTCCTGGGGATGGGGGAGGGGCCGGGTGGGGCGCGTCGTCCGCGGCGGCGTTCGGCCGGCCTGCGGGTGGGTCGGGGACCTCTCGCGCGAACGGTGGTGAGTCTAACTCATAATGAGCCGATCTCACAAGAGGGGTCGATGCCGGGTACGCTCGGCGACGTGACGAGTGATGCGAGCGTGCGCCGCACGCGTGACGCGGCGCCGGACGGCCCTTCGGCCGACGAGGCGGGCGAGTTCCTCTCGCTCCTGCACGCGGCCCTGCGGACCGTGCGGCGCGAGGCGAGCGACCGGCTCGAGCCCGCCGGGACGACCCCGGGCCAGTTCCGCATGCTGCGGTACCTCGCGCGCTGCGAGGGCCCCTGCCGCCTCGGCGCGGTCGCGCAGGCGCTCGACGTCGCACCGCGGTCCGTGACCTCCAAGGTCGACGACGCCGAGGCCGACGGGCTCGTGCGGCGCACCCCGGACCCGCACGACCGCCGCGCGACGCTCGTCGAGCTCACCCCACGCGGGCGCGAGCTCGTGCATCAGGTCGGCGCCGAACGCTCCACGAGCGCGGGCACGCTCCTCGCGCGGCTCGACGAGGCCGAGCGCGCGGAGCTGCTGCGGCTCCTGCGCGCCGTCGCGGGCGAGGTCCCACGCGGCTGAGCGGTGCCGCGGCTGGCAGGATGGGCTCATGTTTCGCATCGGCCTGACCGGAGGGATCGCGGCGGGCAAGTCCGTCGTCCTCGCACGCTTCGCCGAGCTGGGCGCGGTGGTCATCGACTACGACGCCCTGTCGAGGGAGGCGGTCGCTCCGGGGACGGTCGGCCTCGACGAGGTCGTCGAGGCGTTCGGCCCCGCGGTGCTGGCGCCCGACGGGTCGCTCGACCGCCCCGCCCTCGGCCGGGTCGTCTTCGGCGACGACGCCGCGCGCGAGCGGCTCAACGCGATCGTGCACCCCGAGGTGCGTCGGATCGCCGCCGAGCGCGAGGCCGCCGCCGGCGCGGGCGACCCGCGCGCCGTCGTCGTGCACGACATCCCGCTGCTCGTCGAGACAGGGGACCCGTCCCGTTTCCACTGCGTCGTCGTGGTGGACGCCCCGGTCGAGCTCCGGCTGCGGCGTCTCGTCGACGGTCGGGGGCTCACCGAGGACGAGGCCCGTGCCCGGGTCGCGGCCCAGGCCGACGACGCGGCACGCCTCGCCGCCGCGGACGTGACGCTCGACGGCAGCGGCACGCCCGACGCGCTGCGTGCGCAGGTCGACGCGTTCTGGGAGCGCGTGCGCGCCGAGGTCGACGCGGAGGTGCTGGCGGAGATCGAGGAGCACGAGGCGTGACGGTCCTCGTGAGCGGTTTCGAGCCCTTCGGCGGCGCCGCGACGAACCCCTCGTGGGAAGCGGCAGCACGCCTCGCGGAGCGCGGTCAGGAGCTCGTGGGGGAGCACGTGGTCGCCGTCCGGCTCCCGGTGACGTTCGCCGGTGCGTGGCCAGCGCTCGGCGCGGCGGTGCGCGAGCACGAGCCGCAGGTGGTCGTCGCGCTCGGCCTCGCGGGCGGTGCCGAGCGCGTGCGCCTGGAGCGCGTGGCCGTGAACGTGCGCGACGCCCGGATCCCCGACAACGCCGGCGCGCAGCCGGTCGACGTCCCCGTCGTGCCGGGCGCGCCCGTCGGGCACTGGTCCACTCTCCCGCTCAAGGCGTCGCTCGTCGAGGTCCGGGCGCTCGGGATCCCCGTGGAGGTCTCCGGCACGGCGGGCACGTACGTGTGCAACGACGTGTTCTACGCCCTCATGCACCACTGGGGGTCCGCGCCGGGCCGCCGCGCAGGCTTCGTGCACGTCCCGGAGGCGGACGTCGTGCCCGTCGAGGACCAGGTGACGGCCGTCGCTGCCGTGGTGCGTCAGGCGCTCCGGGGCGCGCCCGAGCCGCTGGTCGCGGCCGGCGCCGAGAGCTGAGCGGGCGAGTCGAGGGGAACGCCAGGGGTTCGGCACCACGCCTTCCCAGGAGCGTGCGGGCGTCTGCGGGTGGCCCGGCCGGGTGGGCGGACGGCGCCCCGACGACGAGCGTGTGGGTGGCGCGACGTACCGTGGATGCATGCGCCCCGTGACCGACCTCCAGCGAGCCATGGCCCCGTTCGAGGTGATCTCCGAGTTCGAGCCGTCCGGCGACCAGCCGACGGCGATCGCGGACCTCTCCCGCCGCGTCCGGGCGGGGGAGAAGGACGTCGTGCTGCTCGGCGCGACGGGCACCGGGAAGTCGGCGACCACGGCATGGCTGGTCGAGGAGCTCCAGCGGCCCACGCTCGTCATGGCGCCCAACAAGACCCTCGCGGCGCAGCTCGCGACCGAGTTCCGCGAGCTGCTGCCCAACAACGCCGTCGAGTACTTCGTCTCGTACTACGACTACTACCAGCCCGAGGCGTACATCGCGCAGACGGACACCTACATCGAGAAGGACTCGTCGATCAACGACGAGGTCGAGCGGCTGCGGCACTCCGCGACCAGCTCGCTGCTCACGCGCCGCGACGTGATCGTCGTCGCGTCCGTGTCGTGCATCTACGGGCTGGGCACGCCCCAGGAGTACGTCGACCGCATGGTCCGTCTCGACGTCGGCATGCAGGTCGAGCGGGACGACCTGCTGCGGCAGTTCGTCACCATGCAGTACTCGCGCAACGACATGGCGTTCACGCGCGGGACGTTCCGGGTCCGGGGCGACACCGTGGAGATCATCCCGGTGTACGAGGAGCTGGCGATCCGGGTCGAGTTCTTCGGCGACGAGATCGAGTCGATCCAGCTCCTGCACCCGCTCACCGGCGACGTGATCCGCTCCGAGCAGAGCGTCCACGTGTTCCCGGCCACGCACTACGTCGCCGGGCCCGAGCGCATGGAGCGCGCGATCACGTCGATCGAGGCGGAGCTCGCGGAGCGTCTCGACGAGCTGGAGGCGCAGAACAAGCTGCTCGAGGCGCAGCGCCTGCGCATGCGCACCACGTACGACATCGAGATGATGCGTCAGATCGGCACCTGCTCGGGCATCGAGAACTACTCGCGGCACATCGACGGGCGCGACGCGGGCACGGCGCCGAACACGCTGCTCGACTACTTCCCGGAGGACTTCCTCCTGGTCATCGACGAGTCCCACGTCACGGTCCCGCAGATCGGTGCCATGTTCGAGGGCGACATGTCGCGCAAGCGCAGCCTCGTCGACCACGGCTTCCGCCTGCCCAGCGCCATGGACAACCGGCCGCTGCGCTGGGAGGAGTTCGTCGAGCGGATCGGCCAGACCGTCTACCTGTCCGCGACCCCCGGGGACTACGAGCTCTCGATGGCGGACGGGGTGGTCGAGCAGATCATCCGCCCCACGGGGCTCGTCGACCCCGAGGTGATCGTCAAGCCCACCACGGGCCAGATCGACGACCTGCTGCACGAGATCCGTGAGCGGGTCGAGCGGAACGAGCGCGTGCTCGTGACGACGCTCACGAAGAAGATGGCCGAGGACCTCACCGACTACCTGCTCGAGAAGGACGTGCGGGTCCGGTACCTGCACTCCGAGGTCGACACGCTGCGGCGCGTCGAGCTCCTGCGCGAGCTGCGGCTCGGCGAGTACGACGTCCTCGTCGGCATCAACCTCCTGCGCGAGGGCCTCGACCTCCCCGAGGTCTCGCTCGTCGCCATCCTGGACGCCGACAAGGAGGGCTTCCTGCGGTCGCCCAAATCGCTCATCCAGACGATCGGCCGCGCGGCGCGCAACGTGTCGGGCCAGGTGCACATGTACGCGGACCGGACCACGGCCGCGATGGCGGCGGCCATCGAGGAGACCGAGCGCCGCCGCGAGAGGCAGGTCGCGTACAACACCGAGCACGGCATCGACCCGACGCCGCTGCGCAAGCGCATCTCCGACGTGACCGACATGCTCGCGCGCGAGGACGTCGACACGGCCGAGCTGCTCGCCGGCGGGTACCGCCAGCCGGGCAAGGGCGCCAAGGGACGGGCCCCGGTGCCGGGTGGGCCGAAGGAGGGCGCGACGTCGGGCAACCGCCTCGCCGGCGCGGCGGCGAGCGAGCTCGCCGACCTCATCCAGGAGCTCAGCGACCAGATGCACGCGGCCGCCGGGGAGCTCCAGTTCGAGCTCGCCGCACGGTTGCGCGACGAGATCTCGGGGCTCAAGAAGGAGCTGCGGCAGATGCAGGCCGCGACGGCCTGAGTCGGTCCCCGGGGCCGCCTGGGGCGGTCGCGGGAACACGCGGCGGGGTGGGCGTGTTGACGCGAGTCGAGGCGTCATGGCCTATGCTGGCTCCTCGTTAGAAGGGGAGTATTCCTCTCGCGGTGATGTCGTCATCACGGCCGGCGCAGTCGTCGGTCCGGTGTCACCGGTCCCGCAACCACCAGCCCGCGTCCCGTGCGGGTGCGCGTGGCGGTGCGTGGCGGAAGAGACCTTCGGTACACAGTGCTACCCACGTACCGGAGGAAGCTTCATGGATGTGCCCGTCTGGGTCTGGCTCGTCACCGTCGGCGTGATCCTCGCGATGCTCGCCGTCGACTACGTCGGCCACGTACGAACCCCCCACGCCCCGAGCCTGCGCGAGGCGACGCGGTGGTCCATCGCCTACGTCGCGATCGCGCTCGTCTTCGGCGTCGTCGTGTGGGTCGTGTGGGGCGGCACGTACGGCGGCGAGTACTTCGCCGGCTACATCACCGAGAAGAGCCTCTCGGTCGACAACCTGTTCGTGTTCGTCCTCATCATGACGAGCTTCCGGGTGCCCCGGCTGTACCAGCAGAAGGTCCTGCTCATCGGGATCACGATCGCGCTCGTGCTGCGGACGATCTTCATCTTCCTGGGCGCCGCGGTCATCGAGAACTGGGCCTGGGTCTTCTACGTCTTCGGCGCGTTCCTCATCTGGACCGCCGTCGCGCAGGCGCGCTCCGGCACGGACCACGACGAGGAGTTCAAGGAGAACGCGGTCCTGCGCCTCACGCGCCGGCTCCTGCCGACGACCGACTCGTACGTCGAGGACCGCATGACCACGAAGATCGACGGCAAGCGGTTCATCACGCCGATGCTCATCGTCATGATCGCCATCGGCAGTGCCGACCTGCTCTTTGCGGTCGACTCCATCCCGGCGATCTTCGGGCTCACGCAGGAGACGTACCTCGTCTTCACCGCGAACGCGTTCTCCCTGCTCGGCCTGCGCCAGCTCTACTTCCTCATCGACGGGCTCCTCGACCGCCTCGTCTACCTCAACTACGGCCTGGCCGCGATCCTCGGGTTCATCGGGATCAAGCTCGTGATCCACGCGATGCACACCAACGAGGTGCCGTTCATCAACGGTGGCGAGCACATCACCGCGATCCCCGAGATCTCCACGCCCGTCTCGCTGGGCTTCATCCTCGTGGTCCTCACCGTCACGACCGTCGCGAGCCTCGCCCGCTCGCGCGCGGACCAGCGCCGTGAGGACGCGCACATCGAAGAAGGTTCCTGATGATCCACGAGCTCCCGCTCTGGTTCGAGTGGGCGTCGCTGTCGGCGCTCGCGGTCCTGCTCCTCGTCGACCTGTTCGTCGTCGGGCGACGCCCCCACGTCCCGTCCATGCGCGAGAGCGCGCTGTGGGTGGGGTTCTACGTGGTGCTCGCACTGGTGTTCGGCGGGCTCGTGGCCCTCGTCGGGGGCGGTGCGCCGGCCGGTGAGTTCTACGCGGGCTGGCTCACCGAGTACAGCCTCAGCGTCGACAACCTCTTCGTCTTCGTCATCATCATGGCGAGGTTCGCGGTGCCGCGGGAGCAGCAGCAGCGCGTGCTCATGGTCGGCATCATCGTCGCTCTCGTGCTGCGCGGCGCCTTCATCCTCGCGGGCGCGGCGATCATCGCGCAGTTCGTCTGGGTGTTCTACCTCTTCGGCGCGTTCCTCGTCTACACGGCGGTCAAGCTCGTCATGGGCGACGACGAGCCCGAGGAGTACCGCGAGAACCGCGCCGTGCGCCTCCTGCGACGCGTGCTGCCGATCGGCACGCGGTACGACGGCGGGCGGCTGCGGTCGGTCGAGGACGGCCGGCGGGTCTTCACGCCCCTCGTCGTGGTGTTCCTCGCGATCGGCAGCACGGACCTGCTGTTCGCGTTCGACTCCATCCCGGCGATCTTCGGGCTGACGCAGGACCCGTTCATCGTGTTCACGACGAACGTCTTCGCGCTCATGGGCCTGCGCCAGCTCTACTTCCTCCTGGGCGGCCTGCTCGAGCGCCTCGTCTACCTGCCGATCGGTCTCGCCGTGATCCTCGGGTTCATCGGGGTCAAGCTGGTCCTGGAGGCGCTGCACGAGAACACGCTGCCGTTCCTCAACGGCGGCGAGCACATCGAGGCGGTGCCGACGGTCCCGATCTGGATGTCGCTCGTCGTGATCGTCGGGGCGCTCGCCGTGACGACGGTCGCGAGCCTGCTGCGCACGCGCGCGATGCGCGCGACGACGAGCCCGGCCGGGTCGGCGGCCGTCGCCGACGAGCCGGTCGAGGGTGCGCCGGTGGACGGCGCGCCGGTGGGCGACGCGGCGGCGGACGGCGCGGCGGCGGACGACGCGCCCGTACGAGGCGCGCGGGGGCGCTAGGACGTCAGACGCGGTCCGCCCAGTCGCCGATCACCGGCGACCACGGCCGCGTCGTGCGCTCGGCGATGAGCCCCGCCCGGGCGAACGGGTCGTCGTCGAGCACCTGGGCGACGTCCGCGGCCGACGCCCCCTCGAGCACGAGCAGAGCACCGGCCGGCGCGCCCTCGTGCGCGGGGAGCGGGCCGGACGCGAGGAGCATCCCGGCGGCGTGGAGCGCGCGCAGGAACGCGCGGTGCTCCGCGCGCAGCGCGTCGAGGTCCGCGGGGCGGTCGGCGTAGACGTAGGTCACGACGTGGATCGGCATGGTGCCCAGTGAACCAGCCCTGCCCGACGCCGTGGGCCGGGTCCCGCATCGCGGTCGCCCGGGCGGTGCTACCAGCCGCGCTCGCGCCAGTCGTGCAGGTGCGGGCGCTCGGCGCCCAGGATCGTGTCCGCGCCGTGCCCGGGGTAGACCCACGTCGCGTCGTCGAACCGCTCGAAGACGCGCTCCGTCACGTCCGTGAGGAGCCGGGCGAACCGCTCGGGGTCGCGCTCGGTGCTCCCTACGCCGCCGGGGAAGAGCGAGTCGCCCGTGAACAGGTGCAGGCGACCGGCGACCGCCCCCGGTTCCTGCACGACGTCCGGCTCGCGGTAGGCGAGGGCGACCGATCCCGGCGTGTGGCCGCGCAGCGCGACGACCTCGAGCGTGACGTCCGCCACGGTCAGGACGTCGCCGTGGCGCAGGCGTCGCTCGACGCGGACCCCGGTGAGGTCCTCGATCGCGTCGGCGTCGTCCGTGCCCGCGGCGACCGTCGCGCCCGTCGCCCCGACGACCGCGGCCAGGGCACGGGAGTGGTCGGCATGGCGGTGCGTCGTGACGACGAGGTCGAGCCGCCCCGCGGGTGACGCCCCGCGGACCAGGGCGAGCACGTCGTCCGGCTGGTCGGCCGCGTCCACGAGGACCTGCCGGCCGCTCGCCCGGGACGTGACGAGGTACACGTCGTTCGCGAGCGGTCCGACGGCCAGCTTGCGCACCTCGATCTCGTCGAGGCGGCGCACGTCCTGCGGACCGCCGACCGTCACCGCGCCCGAGTACGTCATGGACCACAGTCTGCCCCGTGGTGCAGGACTCGCGAAGATGCTGTCGAACACCAGTGCGACTGTGGGTGGCCGGTCGTACGATGCTTCGGTGAGCAATCGCCTCGTCATCTCCGGTGCCCGCGAGCACAACCTGCGCAACGTCGATCTCGACCTCCCGCGCGACGGGCTCATCGTCTTCACGGGTCTCTCCGGCTCCGGCAAGTCGTCGCTCGCGTTCGACACGATCTTCGCGGAGGGGCAGCGTCGGTACGTCGAGTCGCTGTCCGCGTACGCGCGCCAGTTCCTGGGGCAGATGGACAAGCCCGACGTCGACTTCATCGAGGGCCTCTCGCCCGCGGTGTCGATCGACCAGAAGTCCACCAACCGCAACCCGCGCTCGACCGTGGGCACGATCACCGAGGTCTACGACTACCTGCGCCTGCTCTTCTCGCGCGCGGGCACCCAGCACTGCCCGGTGTGCGGCGAGCGCGTGACCGCGCAGACCCCGCAGCAGATCGTCGACCGCCTGCTCGAGCTGCCCGAGGGGACGCGCTATCAGGTGCTCGCTCCCGTCGTGCGCGGCCGCAAGGGGGAGTACTCCGAGCTGTTCAAGGAGCTCCAGGCGAAGGGCTTCGCGCGGGCCCGGGTCGACGGCGAGGTGCGCACGCTCACCGACCCGCCGGTCCTCGAGAAGAAGCTCAAGCACGACATCGAGGTCGTCGTGGACCGCCTCGTCGCGCGCGAGGGCGTGCAGCGCCGGCTCACCGACTCGGTCGAGACGGCGCTCGGGCTCGCCGGAGGACTCGTCGTCGTCGAGCTCGTCGACGCGGAGGCCGACGACCCGGGCCGCGAGCGCCGCTTCTCCGAGAAGCGCGCGTGCCCCAACGACCACGAGCTCGCCCTGGACGAGATCGAGCCGCGCACCTTCTCCTTCAACGCCCCCTACGGTGCGTGCCCCGAGTGCACGGGTATCGGCTTCCGCCTCGAGGTGGACCCGGACCTCGTCGTGCCCGACGAGGAGAAGACGCTCGCGGAGGGCGCGATCGCGCCGTGGGCGCAGACCTCCTCGGAGTACTACGAGCGGGTGCTGACGGCGCTCGCGGACGACCTCGGCTTCTCGATGGACACGCCGTGGCGGGCGCTGCCCGAACGCGCGAAGAAGGCGGTGCTGCACGGTCAGAACCACCAGGTCCACGTCCGCTACCGCAACCGGTGGGGGCGCGAACGCCAGTACTCCACGGGCTTCGAGGGCGTCATCACGTTCCTCGAGCGCCGGCACACCGAGACCGAGTCCGACTGGTCGAAGGAGAAGTACGAGGCCTACATGCGCGAGGTCCCGTGCCCGGTGTGCAAGGGTGCGCGCCTCAAGCCCGAGGTCCTCGCGGTCAAGGTCGGCGGACGGTCGATCTGGGACGTGTGCCGGCTGCCCCTGCGCGAGGCTGCGGCGTTCCTGGGCGCGCTGGAGCTCGGCACGCGCGAGCGTGCCATCGCGACCGAGGTCCTCAAGGAGATCGACGCGCGCCTCGGCTTCCTGCTCGACGTCGGGCTCGACTACCTGTCGCTCGAGCGACCTGCCGCGACCCTCTCGGGCGGCGAGGCGCAGCGGATCCGGCTCGCGACCCAGATCGGCTCCGGGCTCGTCGGCGTCCTCTACGTGCTGGACGAGCCGAGCATCGGCCTGCACCAGCGCGACAACCGCCGCCTCATCGAGACGCTCACACGGTTGCGCGACCTCGGGAACACGCTCATCGTCGTCGAGCACGACGAGGACACGATCCGCAGCGCCGACTGGGTCGTCGACATCGGCCCGGGCGCGGGGGAGCACGGCGGTCGCGTCGTGCACTCGGGGGACTACGCCGGCCTGCTGGAGGCCCCGGAGTCGGTCACCGGTGCCTACCTGTCCGGCAGGCGCAGCATCCCGCTGCCCGCGGAGCGCCGCCCGACGGACCGCGACCGCCAGGTGCGCGTCGTCGGGGCGCGCGAGCACAACCTCACGGGCATCGACGTGAGCTTCCCGCTCGGGACGTTCACCGCGGTGACGGGGGTGTCCGGCTCGGGCAAGTCCACGCTCGTGAACTCCATCCTCTACACCGTGCTCGCGAACGAGCTCAACGGCGCCCGCCAGGTCGCCGGTCGCCACACGCGCGTCACAGGGCTCGACCAGCTCGACAAGGTCGTGCACGTCGACCAGGGGCCGATCGGCCGGACGCCGCGCTCGAACCCGGCCACGTACACCGGCGTGTGGGACCACGTGCGCAAGCTCTTCGCCGAGACGACGGAGGCCAAGGTCCGCGGGTACACGCCCGGCCGCTTCTCGTTCAACGTCAAGGGCGGGCGCTGCGAGGCGTGCTCGGGCGACGGCACGCTGAAGATCGAGATGAACTTCCTGCCCGACGTGTACGTGCCCTGCGAGGTGTGCCACGGGGCGCGGTACAACCGCGAGACGCTCGAGGTCCACTTCAAGGGCAAGACCGTCGCGGACGTCCTCGACATGCCGATCGAGGAGGCCGCGGAGTTCTTCGCCGCCGTGCCCGCGATCTCGCGGCACCTCAGGACGCTCGTCGAGGTGGGTCTCGGGTACGTCCGGCTCGGGCAGCCGGCGCCCACCCTGTCGGGTGGCGAGGCGCAGCGCGTGAAGCTCGCCAGCGAGCTGCAGAAGCGCTCGACCGGTCGCACGATCTACGTGCTCGACGAGCCGACGACCGGACTGCACTTCGAGGACATCCGCAAGCTGCTCGGAGTGCTGCAGTCGCTCGTCGACAAGGGCAACTCCGTCCTCGTCATCGAGCACAACCTGGACGTCATCAAGAGTGCGGACTGGGTCGTGGACATGGGTCCCGAGGGCGGCTCCGGCGGCGGTACGGTCGTCGCCGAGGGCACGCCCGAGCAGGTCGCACGCGTCGAGGGGAGCCACACCGGGCGGTTCCTCGCCGAGATCCTCGACCAGCACCCTCCGGTTCCGGTCGGGGCACCCGCGGCGAAGTCGGCCGCGGCCACGGCACCCGCCAAGGGCGCCAAGGGTCGCTCGGCGAAGGCGCGCCGCGCGACGGACGAGGGACAGCGGTCGGGCGCGCGACGGAAGGACTCGGCCGCGTAACCCGGCTCCGGTCAGGCGGCGGCGAGGCGCGCCGGCGCCGGGTCCACGAGCACGCGGAAGTTCACGGAGCGTGCGATGAAGCAGTGGTCGTGCGCGCGCTGGTGGAGCGTGGCGAGCGACGCGTCGTCCGCCCCGGGGCCGTCGTCGACCACGACGCGCGGGTGGAGGGTGACGTCCGTGAACTGGCCCTCGCCGCCCGACTCGACGCGCATCGACCCGGTCGCGTCGTCGACGTACTCGCGCACGACCACGCCGGCTGCCGCGGCCAGGTGCAGGAACCAGAGCATGTGGCACTGGGACAGGCTCACGACGAACAGCTCCTCGGGGCTGTAGCGCGTCGGGTCGCCGCGGAAGGCCGGGTCGGACGACCCGGGCAGCGGCGGACGACCCGGCAGCAGGACGTCGTGGTCGCGGCCGTAGGACGTGTAGGAAGCGGTCCCCCTGTCGCCCGCCCCGGTCCAGCGGACCGTGGCGGCGTACCCGTGCTGTGCGCTCATGCCCGTCACCCTAACGGGCCGTGGCGAGGGTCACACCAGAGCCCCGCCGGTGGGCGCCCGGCCCTCGCCGACCCGACCACGTGGGCGGCCCGAACTAGGCTGGAGACCATGGCAGACCCCGCGACGTACCGCCCTGCGCCGGGGGAGATCCCCACGTCACCGGGCGTCTACCGGTTCCGCGACGAGCACGGCCGCGTGATCTACGTGGGCAAGGCGAAGAACCTGCGCGCGCGCCTGGCGAACTACTTCCAGGACGTGGCGAACCTGCACCACCGCACGCAGACCATGGTGACGACCGCGGCGTCGGTCGAGTGGACCGTGGTGGGCACCGAGGTGGAGGCGCTCGCGCTCGAGTACTCCTGGATCAAGGAGTTCGACCCGCGGTTCAACGTCAAGTACCGCGACGACAAGTCCTACCCGTACCTCGCGGTGACGATGGGGGAGGAGTTCCCCCGTGCGCAGGTCATGCGCGGCGCGAAGCGGCCCGGTACGCGGTACTTCGGGCCGTACGGGCACGCGTGGGCCATCCGCGAGACGCTCGACCTGCTGCTGCGGGTCTTCCCGGTACGCACGTGCTCCGCGGGGGTGTTCAAGCGCGCGCACCAGACCGGCCGGCCGTGCCTGCTCGGCTACATCGACAAGTGCTCCGCCCCGTGCGTCGGGCGGATCACGCCCGAGGACCACCGCGCGCTCGCGGAGGACTTCTGCGACTTCATGGCGGGCGACACCCAGCGCTTCGTGCGCAGGCTCGAGCGCAAGATGAGCGAGGCAGCCGCCGCGATGGAGTACGAGGCCGCCGCGCGCCTGCGCGACGACATCGTCGCGCTGCAGCGCGCGACGGAGAAGAACGCCGTCGTCCTGGGCGACGGCACCGACGCCGACGTGTTCGCGCTCGCGGGGGACGAGCTCGAGGCCGCCGTCCAGGTCTTCCACGTGCGCGGCGGCCGCATCCGCGGTCAGCGCGGCTGGATCGTCGAGAAGGTCGAGGACGTCACCGACGCCGAGCTCGTCGAGCACCTCCTGCAGCAGGTGTACGGGGCGGCCGAGGAGGCGGCCGCCGCGGACCCCGCGTCCGGTCCGTCCCGGGCGGCCGCGCGCGACGTCGTCCCGCGCGAGGTGCTCGTCCCCGTGCTCCCGCCCGACCCCGAGCAGGTCACGACGTGGCTGTCCGGGCTCCGCGGCGCCCGCGTGGACGTGCGCGTGCCGCAGCGCGGCGACAAGAAGGAGCTCGCGGCGACCGTGCGGGCGAACGCCGAGCACGCGCTCGCTCTGCACCGCACGCGCCGGGCGGGCGACCTCACCACGCGCAGCCAGGCGCTGCGCGAGATCCAGGACGCGCTCGAGCTGGAGACCGCCCCGCTGCGCATCGAGTGCTACGACGTGTCGCACAACCAGGGCACCTACCAGGTCGCGTCGATGGTCGTCTTCGAGGACGGGCTGGCGCGCAAGAGCGAGTACCGCCACTTCACGGTCCGCGGCCCCGAGGGCGAGGGCGCCGCGGACGACACCGCGGCGATGTACGAGGTCATCAGCCGACGGTTCAGGCGCTACCTCGCGGACCGGTCGCGCTCCGGCGAGGTCGAGCTCGACCTCGAGGCCGACGAGGTCGCCTCGGGCTCGGACGCCGCGGGCCGCCAGGCCGAGCGCGCCGCGGAGGCCGCCGGCTACACCCCGCGCAGCGGCGAGGTCGCGGCCGACGAGCCCGTCGACCGCCGCGCCCGGTTCGCGTACCCGCCCAACCTCGTCGTGGTCGACGGCGGCCCGCCGCAGGTCGCCGCCGCGGCCCGGGCGCTCTCGGACCTGGGGATCGACGACGTCGCGCTGTGCGGTCTCGCCAAGCGTCTCGAGGAGGTCTGGGTGCCGGGGGAGGACTATCCCGTCATCCTCCAGCGCTCGTCGGAAGGGCTGTACCTCCTGCAGCGCGTGCGGGACGAGGCCCACCGGTTCGCGATCGCGCAGCACCGCCGCCGGCGCAGCAAGGGCATGACGGCGTCCGTGCTCGACGACGTGCCCGGCCTGGGACCCGCCCGCAAGAACGCGCTGCTCAAGCACTTCGGCTCGCTCAAGCGCCTGCGCGCGGCGAGCGCCGAGGAGATCGCGAGCGTGCGCGGCATGGGCGAACGCACCGCCCAGGCGGTCGTCGCCGCGCTCGGCGGAGACACACCGGCGGACGACGGGGCATCCACCCGGGCGTGACCGCTGGCATGCTGGTGTCATGACCTCGGACCCGACCCCGGAACGACGACCGGAACCCACGCCGGAGCCCTCCCCGATCACGGTCCCCAGCGGTATCCCTGCGATCGAGGCGGCGACCCACGCGCCCGAGCGCCGCGAGGCGGAGGTGCTCATCATCACGGGCATGTCCGGCGCGGGTCGCTCGCGCGCGGCGGCGGTCCTGGAGGACCTCGACTGGTACGTCGTCGACAACCTGCCGCCCCGCATGATCGTGCCGCTCGTCGACCTGATGACCCGTTCCGGCTCGACGCTGGAGCGCATCGCTGCCGTCGTCGACGTGCGGGGCCGCGAGTTCTTCAACGACCTGGTCGAGGTCCTCGACCACCTGCGTCAGAACGGTGTCTTCTACCGGATCCTCTTCCTCGACGCGTCCGACGAGGTGCTCGTGCGCCGGTACGAGCAGGTCCGGCGCCCGCACCCCCTGCAGGGCGAGCGGCGCATCCTCGACGGGCTCGCGGAGGAGCGCCGGCTGCTCGCCAGCCTCGAGGAGCGCGCCGACGTCGTCATCGACACGTCGGAGCTCAACGTGCACGACCTCGCGCGCGAGGTGCGCGCCGCCGTCGCCGACGGCGCCCCGGACGCGCTGCGCATCAACGTCCTGTCGTTCGGGTTCAAGTACGGGCTCCCGCTCGACGCGGACCACGTCGTCGACGTGCGCTTCCTCGCGAACCCGTACTGGATCACCGAGCTGCGCCACCTCACGGGACGCGACGCGCCGGTGCGCGACTACGTGCTGGGGCGCCCGGGTGCGCTCGAGTTCGTCGACCGGTACGTGAGCGCCCTCGAGCCCGTGCTCGCGGGCTACCTGGGCGAGGAGAAGCGCTACGTCACCATCGCCGTCGGCTGCACGGGCGGCAAGCACCGGTCGGTCGCGATCAGCGAGGCGGTCGCCGCGCGGCTGCGCGCCCAGGGGCAGCGGGTGACGGTGACCGCGCGCGACCTCGGCAAGGAGTAGGGTCCCGGTGGTGACGAAGCGGAACCCCGCCGTCGTCGCCCTCGGGGGCGGCCACGGACTCTCGGCGAGCCTGTCCGCGCTGCGCCTCATGTCCGACCGCCTCACGGCCGTCGTGACGGTCGCCGACGACGGCGGCTCCTCGGGCCGCCTGCGCGAGGAGCTCGGCGTCCTGCCGCCGGGGGACCTGCGCATGGCGCTCGCCGCTCTGTGCGACGACTCCGAGTGGGGACGCACCTGGAGCGCGCTGCTGCAGCACCGGTTCACGTCCGAGGGGGACCTCGACAACCACGCCGTGGGCAACCTGCTCATCGTCGCGCTCTGGGAGCTGCTCGACGACCCGGTCGCCGGGCTCGACTGGGTCGGCCGGCTCCTCGGCGCCCGCGGTCGCGTGCTGCCCATGGCGTCGGTCCCGCTCCGGATCGAGGCGGACGTGCGGACGGACGACGGGCTCGAGACGGTCGTCGGGCAGAGCCAGGTGGCGGTGACCCACGGGCGCATCGAGCAGCTGCGCCTCGTGCCGTCCGACCCGCCGGCCTGCCCCGAGGCGGTCCAGGCCGTCGAGGAAGCCGACTGGGTCGTGCTGGGGCCCGGGTCGTGGTTCTCGTCCGTCATGCCGCACCTGCTCGTGCCCGACCTCGCGCACGCGCTGCACGAGACGCGTGCCCGCCGGTGCGTCACGCTCAACCTGTCGAGCGAGACGGGCGAGACGTACGGGCTCTCGGCGACGGAGCACCTCGAGGTGCTGCACAAGTACGCCCCTGGGCTGCGGATCGATGCCGTCGTGGCCGACCCGTCGGCGGTGGAGGACACCGAGCAGCTCGCCGACGCGGCCGCGCGGATGGGAGCGCGGCTCCTGCTGCGCCAGGTCCGTCGCGGGGACGGCACGCCCCGGCACGACGCGCTGCGGCTCGCCGCGGCGTACCGCGACGTGTTCGACGACGTCCTGGGCGACGTCGGCTCGCGCACCCCCTGACCGACCCGGCCTGCCGGTCGTCGGTGCGGCCCGCGCCGTCGCCCCCACGGCGCCCAGTCATCGGTGGCAGGATGTCCCGCATGGCGCTCACGGCACAGGTGAAGGACGAGCTGGCTCGGTTGCGGGTGGACAAGACGTCGTGCCGCAAGGCGGAGGTCTCGGCGATGCTCCGCTTCTCGGGCGGGCTGCACCTCATCTCGGGCCGCGTGGTCATCGAGGCCGAGCTCGACACCGCGATCGCGGCGCGCCGGCTGCGCGAGACCATCGCCGACGTCTACGGTCACACGAGCGAGCTGATCGTCGTGTCGGCCGGAGGGCTGCGCAAGAGCAGCCGCTACGTCGTGCGGGTGGTGCGCGACGGCGAGTCCCTCGCCCGCCAGACGGGCCTGCTCGACCAGCGCGGGCGTCCGGTGCGCGGCCTGCCCCCGCAGGTCGTCTCGGGGGGAGTCGAGGAGGCGGAGGCCGCGTGGCGCGGCGCGTTCCTCGCGCACGGCTCGCTCACCGAGCCCGGCCGGTCCTCGGCCCTCGAGATCACGTGCCCCGGCCCGGAGGCGGCGCTCGCGCTCGTCGGGGCGGCACGGCGGCTGGGGGTCTCCGCCAAGTCGCGCGAGGTGCGCGGGGTCGACCGGGTCGTCATCCGGGACGGGGACGCCATCAGCACGCTCCTCACGCGGCTCGGTGCGCACGAGGCCGTGCTCGTCTGGGAGGAGCGTCGCGCGCGCCGGGAGGTCCGCGGCACCGCCAACCGCCTCGCCAACTTCGACGACGCGAACCTGCGGCGCTCGGCGCGCGCCGCCGTCGCCGCCGGAGCCCGGGTCGAGCGAGCGTTCGAGATCCTCGGCCCGGACCTGCCCGACCACCTGCGCGAGGCGGGCGAGCTCCGGCTCGCGCACAAGCAGGCGTCGCTCGAGGAGCTGGGCCAGCTCGCCGACCCGCCGCTGACGAAGGACGCGGTCGCCGGCCGGATCCGCCGGCTGCTGTCGACGGCGGACAAGCGCGCCGCGGAGCTCGGCATCCCCGACACCGAGGCGGGCCTGAGCCCTGAGCTCCTGGACCTCTGAGCGGTGCGGGCCGTCCCTGGACGTCACGCACCGTCGGGACGATGGTCCCGAAGCGTGGGATCCAGGTCACACGTCGTCGTGGGGTTGGTATAGGCTCGGCTGTGTCAGGTGACAACGACGTGCTCCTTCGCTGACACCCCTCGTGGGCGTGGGTGGTCCCGGCTGTCGCCGTGGCGACCCGCGAGCACGATGGGTGCTGTGCCGGGATACGGGCAGCGGGGCACGGGCGCCATCACCACCTGCGTACGACGGTGTACGTGATCGTTCGGCAACAACCGTGTGCGTCGGGACAACCGGCGCGCCCTGAGGAGGGCATTGTGACCATCCGCGTCGGTATCAACGGCTTCGGTCGTATCGGACGGAACTTCTACCGCGCCATCGTGGCGTCGGGCGCCGACATCGAGATCGTGGGCGTCAACGACCTCACGGACAACAAGACGCTCGCGCACCTGCTCAAGTACGACACGGTCCTCGGCCGTTTCCCGCTGAGCGTGGACTTCGACGACGAGAACATCATCGTCGACGGCAAGAAGATCCGTGCGCTCGCCGAGCGTGACCCCGCGAACCTCCCCTGGGGCGAGCTGGGCGCCGACATCGTCATCGAGTCGACCGGCTTCTTCACGGACGCCACGAAGGCGAAGGCGCACATCGACGGTGGCGCCAAGAAGGTCATCATCTCCGCCCCGGCGAAGAACGAGGACGCGACGTTCGTCATGGGCGTGAACTCGGACCAGTACGACCCGGCCGCGCACCACATCATCTCGAACGCGTCGTGCACCACGAACTGCCTCGCCCCGCTGGCGAAGGCGCTCAACGACTCGATCGGCATCGAGCGTGGTCTCATGACGACGATCCACGCCTACACGGGTGACCAGAACCTGCAGGACGGCCCCCACAAGGACCTGCGTCGTGCCCGTGCGGCCGCGCAGAACATCGTCCCGACCTCGACGGGCGCGGCCAAGGCCGTGTCGCTCGTCCTGCCGGAGCTCAAGGGCAAGCTCGACGGCTACGCGCTGCGCGTGCCGGTCATCACGGGCTCGGCGACGGACCTCACCTTCACCGCCTCGCGCGAGGTCACGGTGGACGAGGTCAACGCTGCGCTCAAGGCCGCCTCGGAGGGCCCGCTCAAGGGCATCCTCGAGTACGTCGACGACGACATCGTCTCCAGCGACATCGTCACCAACCCGCACCAGAGCATCTTCGACTCGAAGCTCACCAAGGTGACCGGTGACCAGGTCAAGGTCGTCTCCTGGTACGACAACGAGTGGGGCTACTCGAACAGCCTCGTCGCGCTGACCGCCCTGGTCGGCGAGAAGCTCTGAGCCACTCGCTCGCGCAGCACTTCGCTGCGTAGAACCATGCGTCCGCGTGCGCGTCCCGGCACCGCCCGGTGACGCGCACGCGGACGTCCTCATGTGCGGGTCCGGCCGGTCCTCGGCACGGGCCCCGCGACGGCGACCGAACCGTAGGAGACCGCATGAAGACCATCGACTCCCTGGGCGACCTGCGCGGCAAGCGCGTCCTCGTCCGCTCCGACTTCAACGTCCCGCTCGACGGGACGACCATCACGGACGACGGCCGCATCCGCGCCGCCCTGCCGACGCTGAAGAAGCTCACCGACGCCGGCGCGAAGGTGATCGTCACGGCGCACCTCGGCCGCCCCAAGGGCGCGCCGGACCCCCAGTACTCGCTCGCGCCGGTCGCGACGCGCCTCGGTGAGCTCCTCGGCGTGCCGGTGCACCTCGCACAGGACGTCGTGGGCCCGTCGGCGCACGAGACGGTCGCCGCGCTCGGCGACGGCGAGGTCGCCCTGCTCGAGAACATCCGCTTCGACGCGCGCGAGACGTCCAAGGACGAGGCCGAGCGCCGGTCGCTCGCGAACGACCTCGCGGAGCTCGCCGACGTGTTCGTCTCGGACGGCTTCGGCGTCGTGCACCGCAAGCAGGCGTCGGTCTACGACGTCGCACAGGTCCTCCCGGCTGCGGTCGGCGAGCTCGTCCTCAAGGAGGTCGACTCCCTGCGCAAGGCGACCGAGGACCCGGAGCGTCCGTACGTCGTGGTCCTGGGCGGCTCGAAGGTGTCCGACAAGCTCGGTGTCATCGCGAACCTGCTCACCAAGGCCGACCGCCTCCTCATCGGTGGCGGCATGGTCTTCACGTTCCTCGCGGCCCAGGGCCACGGCGTCGGCAAGTCCCTCCTCGAGGAGGACCAGATCGACACCGTCAAGGGTTACCTGGCCGACGCCGAGAAGAACGGCGTCGAGATCGTCCTCCCCACGGACATCGTGGTGGCCGACGCCTTCGCCGCGGACTCCCCGCACGAGGTCGTCGCGGCGGACGCCATCCCGGCGGACAAGATCGGCCTCGACATCGGCCCCGAGTCGGCCAGGCTGTTCGCGAGCAAGATCGCGGACGCGAAGACCGTCGTCTGGAACGGCCCGGCGGGCGTGTTCGAGTTCGAGGCGTTCTCGGGCGGCACGCGCGCGGTCGCGCAGGCGCTCGTCGACGCGACGGCGCACGGAGCGTTCACGATCGTCGGCGGCGGCGACTCCGCCGCGGCCGTGCGCATCCTCGGCTTCGACGAGGCCGGCTTCAGCCACATCTCGACCGGCGGCGGCGCGAGCCTCGAGTTCCTGGAGGGCAAGGACCTGCCCGGGATCTCCGTCCTCGAGGGCTGACCGCCCCCCACGTACCCCCTCCCGCACCGTCCCCGCACCCGCGGGGCGGTGCGGGACCCACAGAGAGAAGAAGGACCGTGGCGAACACCCGCACCCCGCTCATGGCGGGCAACTGGAAGATGAACCTGGACCACCACCAGGCGACCCACACCGTGCAGAAGCTCGCGTGGACCCTCAAGGACGCGAAGCACGACTACGCGGCCGTCGAGGTGGCCGTGCTGCCCCCGTTCACCGACCTGCGCTCGGTGCAGACCCTGGTCGACGCGGACAAGCTCGAGCTGAAGTACGGCGCGCAGGACGTGTCGGCGCACCTGGAGGGCGCGTACACCGGGGAGATCTCGGCGACGATGCTCGCCAAGCTCGGTGCCAGCTACGTCGCGATCGGCCACTCGGAGCGCCGCCAGTACCACGGCGAGTCCGACGCGCTCGTGAACGAGAAGATCGTCGCCGCCGTCGGGCAGGGCATCGCCCCGATCCTGTGCGTCGGTGAGGGCCTCGACGTGCGCAAGGCCGGGGAGCAGATCGCCTACACGCTCGCCCAGGTCGAGGGCGCGCTCGCGGGCCTCCCCGCGGCGCAGCTCGCGACCCTCGTCATCGCGTACGAGCCCGTCTGGGCCATCGGCACGGGCGAGGTCGCGACGCCGGAGGACGCCCAGGAGGTCTGCGGTGCGATCCGCGGCGCCCTCGGCGACCTGTACGACGCCGAGCTCGCGGACGCCACGCGCATCCTCTACGGCGGCTCGGTGAAGTCGTCGAACGTGGCGGCGATCATGGCGCAGCCGGACGTCGACGGCGCGCTCGTCGGCGGGGCGAGCCTCGACCCCGAGGAGTTCGCGAAGATCGCGCGCTACCAGTCGCACGCGACCGGCGCCTGACCTCGCACCGACCTCCACGCTCCCGCGGCACCGGACCTCGTCCGGTGCCGCGGGTGCGTCGTGCGGCCGGCCCCGGACCGGGGTTGGCCGCGGCGGCCCCGCGTCGCCTACTCTTGACCCCTGTGCGGCAGGTCACGCCTGCGCACGACAACCGTGCGGTCGCGTCCGACGATGGTCGGCCCGGCCCTGAACCTCAAGGACGTACTCGTGGACGTGCTGCGCATCATCCTCCAGATCCTCCTGGTGCTCACCAGTGCCTTCCTCACCCTGCTCGTGCTCCTGCACAAGGGCAAGGGCGGCGGCCTCTCCGACATGTTCGGCGGCGGGATCTCGAGCTCCGTGGGCAGCTCCGGTGTCGCCGAGCGCAACCTCAACCGGATCACCGTGGCCTTCGCCCTCGTCTGGACGGTCGTCATCGTGCTCCTGGGTCTCATCCAGAAGGTCAGCTGAGCTGAGCCGGCGCCCCGCTGGGGCGCCGCGTGGAGTGTCGCCGCAACGCTGCGCGGCACGAGCAGGTCGAGTGCCGGGTCGGCACGGACGGGGGAGAGCACGTGGCAAGTGGTAACGCGATCCGCGGGTCGCGCGTCGGGGCGGGTCCGCTCGGCGAGTCCGAGCGGGGTGAGATTGCGCCCCGGTTCTGGGTGTCGTACTGGTGTGTGAACGGGCACGAGACGCGCCCCAGCTTCTCCTCGGAGGCCGAGATCGAGGCGCCGGAGACCTGGGACTGCCCGCGCTGCGGTTTTCCGGCCGGTCAGGACCGGGAGAACCCGCCGTCACCCTCGCGCAACGAGCCCTACAAGACGCACCTCGCGTACGTGAAGGAGCGCCGCAGCGACGAGGACGGCGTCGCCATCCTCGACGAGGCGCTCGCCGCGCTGCGCGCCCGGCGCGGACGCTGAGCGAGCGCCGGACGCTCGCGCGGGCTCAGCGCACCCGCGCGAGCACGAAGCCGTCGTAGCCCTTCGATCCCACGGTCTGCACGGCGGTCGCGTCGACGCGGGGGTCGGCCACCAGCAGCTCGACCATCTCGCGCACCCCGAGCACGTTCGGGTCGGTGCTGGCCAGGTCCGCGACGGCGCCGCCGCGGACCGTGTTGTCCACGACGACGAGGGTGCCCGGGTGCGACAGCTGCACCGCGAGGTCGAGGTACACCGGGTTCGACGGCTTGTCCGCGTCGACGAAGACGAGGTCGAACGCTTCCGTGCGCTCGGCGACGAGCTGGCGCAAGGTGTCCGCGGCCGGCCCGACGACGACCTCGACCTGCTCCAGTCCCGCGGCCTCCAGCGACTCCCGCGCGACCGCAGCGTGCGCCGGGTCGATCTCGCACGTGACGAGGACGCCGTCGGGCGGCAGGGCGCGCCCGAGCCAGATGGTCGAGTAGCCGCCGAGCGTGCCGACCTCGAGGACGCGGCGGGCGCCCACCGACAGCGCGAGAAGCTGCAGCAGGCGCCCCTGTGCGGCAGAGACCTGGATCGCGGGCAGTCCTGCGTCCACGGCCCGTGCCGTCGCCGCCGCGAGGACCTCGTCCTCGCCGACGAGCGGCCCGAAGAACGCGTCGACGGCGTCCCACGTCGCCTGCGCGTCGCGGCCGACCGGGGCGGTCATCGCGCGTCGCCCTCCGCGCCTGCCGCGGCCACGTCGACGAGCCACAGCGTCCGCCGGGTCCCGGCGACGCCCGCGGCAGGGGTCTCGTGCACGGGCGCGCCCCGCAGCGCCGCGGCGACGGCGGGCGCCTTCTCGGCGCCCGCGGCGACGACCCAGACGTCCTCGGCACGGGCGATCGCCTCGAACGTGAGCGTGACGCGCTCGGGCGGGGGCTTGGGGGAGCCGTGCACGCCCGCCGTCGGGACGCCGGTGACGTCGAGCCCCGGGTGCCCGGGGAACAGCGACGCGACGTGCCCGTCGGGCCCCATGCCGAGCAGGAGCACGTCGAACGCGGGGACCGCGGCGCCGTGCGTCGCGTGCTCGGCAAGGGTCACGGCGTAGGCGGCGGCCGACTCCTCCGGGGTGCCGACGACGTCCGCCGGCGGCATCGCGTGCACGTTCTCCGCAGGGAGCTGGTCGAGGTGGTCGAGCAGCGCGGCACGTGCCTGCGTCTCGTTGCGGTCGGGGTCGCCCGCGGGGAGGAAGCGCTCGTCGCCCCACCACACGTGCACCCCGGTCCAGTCCACGGCGTCGCGCACCGGGTGCCGTGCCAGCGCCGCGAGGCTCGCGATGCCGACCGTCCCGCCGGTCAGGACGACGTGCACCGGCCGGCGCACGGACTGCAGGTCCAGCAGGCGCGTCACGAGGCGCGAGGCGACCGCCTCGGCCAGGACGCCGCCGTCGGGGTGGACGACGACCAGGCGGGCCTGCTCCTCGCCGCTCATGCGCCGACCTTCTGGAGCCCCTTGGTGAGCACGTCGCCGTACACCTCGTCCGGGTCCAGGCGGCGCAGCTCCTCGATGAGGGCCTCGCTGAGGGTCCGGATCGGCAGCGCCACGCGACGGTCGGGCTTGCCCGGCTGGCTGATGGTGACGATCCGGCCGTCGGGCCGCTCGAGCACCACCGGGCCGCTGCGGCGCTCGAGCGTGACGCGCGTGATCGCCTCCGCGCCGCGCCTGCGCACGACCTCGGCCGGGCAGCGCAGCCGTGAGCCGAGCCACGCGGCGAGCAGGTCGAGGGACGTGTGCTGCGCCTGACCCTCGACGACGACCCGCGTCACCGGGTCGAACGGTGGCTGGTCGAGCGCCGCGGCGATGAGGCCGCGCCACAGCGTGACGCGAGCCCACGCCAGGTCGGAGTCGCCCGGGCCGTACGTCGTGGCGAGCTGGCCGAGGACCGCCTCGGGGTCCTTGCACGTGATCGAGTCGGTGATACGCCGCTGCGCCATCGCGCCCATCGGGTCGTCGTCGGGCGACGCGGGCGGCTCGCCCGGCCACCACACGACGATCGGCGCGTCCGGGAGCAGGAGCGGCATGACGAGGGTGTCGGCGTGGTCGATCATCGGGCCGGTGGTGCGCAGCACGATCACCTCGGAGGCACCGGCGTCGCCGCCGACGCGGATCTGCGCGTCCAGGTGGGGCGTCGTGCGACGCACGGAGGGTGCGACGACGATCACGCGGCACGGGTGCTCGCGGCTCGCGTCGTTCGCGGCCTCGATCGACGTCTCGACGTCGGACTCGCGCGCGATGACGACGAGGGTCAGCACCCGGCCGAGGGCGATCGCGCCGCCCTCGTCGCGCAGGCGCACGAGGCGCTTGTTCACCGCGTTCGTCGTCGTGTCGGGCAGGTCGATGATCATCGCAGGGTCCTCGCCGGTCGTGAGGTCGTGTCGCCCGGGAGCGCACGACGGGGTCGGTGGGTCGGTCGCGCCGTCACGGTCGCCGCCACGCGCGGCCGTCGCGCGCGAGCATCGCGTCGGCCGACTCCGGGCCCCAGGTGCCGGACCGGTACTGCTCCGGCGAGCCCTTGGCGGCCCAGTGGGCGGTGATCGGGTCGAGGATCTTCCAGGAGAGCTCGACCTCCTCGCGCGTGGGGAACAGCGGCGGGTCGCCGAGCAGCACGTCGAGGATGAGCCGCTCGTACGCCTCCGGCGAGGACTCCGTGAAGGCGTGCCCGTACCCGAAGTCCATCGTGACGTCGCGCACCTCCATCGCGGTGCCGGGGACCTTCGCGCCGAAGCGCATCGTCACGCCCTCGTCCGGCTGGACGCGGATGACGAGGGCGTTGTTGCCCAGCTCGGACGCCTGCGACGTCTCGAACGGCAGGTGCGGCGCCTTCTTGAACACCACGGCGACCTCGGTCACGCGGCGCCCGAGGCGCTTGCCGGTGCGCAGGTAGAACGGGACGCCGGCCCAGCGGCGGTTGTCGATGTCCACCCGGATGGCCGCGTAGGTCTCCGTCGTGGACGTGGGGGAGATGCCGTCCTCGTCGAGGAAGCCGATGACCTCCTCACCGCCCTGCCAGCCGGACGAGTACTGCCCGCGGGCGGTGTGCTTGGCCAGGTCGCGCGGCACCCGTGCCGAGGACAGCGCCTTGATCTTCTCGGCCCGCAGCGACGGGGCGTCGAACGACACCGGCTCCTCCATCGCGACGAGCGCGAGGAGCTGCAGCAGGTGGTTCTGGATGACGTCCCGCGCGGCGCCGATGCCGTCGTAGTACCCGGCCCGGCCGCCGATGCCGATGTCCTCGGCCATCGTGATCTGCACGTGGTCGACGTAGCTCGCGTTCCAGATCGGCTCGAACATCTGGTTCGCGAACCGCAGGGCGAGGAGGTTCTGGACCGTCTCCTTGCCGAGGTAGTGGTCGATGCGGAACACCGAGTCGGGCGGGAAGACCTCCGACACCACCGCGTCCAGCTCGCGCGCGCTGGCGAGGTCGTGCCCGAACGGCTTCTCGATGACGACGCGGCGCCAGGCGTCCTCCTCCGAGCGGGAGAGGCCGGACGCGGCGAGCTGGCGGCACACGACCGGGAAGGCGCTCGGCGGCACCGAGAGGTAGAACGCGTGGTTGCCCCCCGTGCCGCGCTCGGCGTCGAGCGTCTCGACGGTCTCGCGCAGGCGCTCGAACGCCTCCTCGTCGTCGAAGGAGCCCTGGACGAACCGGATCCCCTCGGAGAGCTGGCGCCACGTCGCCTCGCGGAACGGCGTGCGTGCGTGCTCCTTGACGGCGTCGTGGACGACCTGCGCGAAGTCCTGGTCCTCCCAGTCGCGCCGCGCGAAGCCGGTCAGCGCGAAGCCCGGGGGCAGCAGGCCGCGGTTGGCGAGGTCGTACACGGCGGGCATGAGCTTCTTGCGGGCGAGGTCGCCCGTGACGCCGAAGATGACGAGCCCGCACGGGCCCGCGATCCGGGGCAGGCGCAGGTCGAGGGGGTCGCGCAGAGGGTTGTGCTCTGGCGTGATCTTGGCCGGTCTCACCTGGGGGCACCGTTCCGTTCGGGGAGGGGTCGGAGGACTGCGGAGGTATCGGGGAGCCTGCGGATCATAAGGGCGTCGCGGAGAGAGGCGCCGCCGTTCCCGCAGGTCGGACGCGTGGCCGCGACCGCGGCCACGCGTCGGCGCTCAGGAGGAGGCGAGGCGGCGCAGGTTGTCGCGCGTCGTGCCGAGGAGCTCGGTCCAGCTGTCCTCGAACTTGCGGACGCCCTCGACCTCGAGCCGGTCGGTGACCTCGTCGAACGGGATGCCGAAGGACTCGACGGTCTTCAGCGTGCGGTGCGAGGCCGGACCGGTGCCCGTGACGGTGTCGCCCGTGACGACGCCGTGGTCGGCGAAGGCCTGCAGGGTCGCCTCGGGCATGGTGTTGACCACGCCGTCCGTGACGAGCTCGTCGACGTACATCGTGTCGCGGTACTCGGGGTTCTTGACGCCCGTCGACGCCCACAGCGGGCGCTGGGGGTGCGCGCCGGAGGCAGCGAGGGAGCGCCAGCGGTCCGTCTGGCGGAACTCCTCGTAGGCCTGGAACGCGAGTCGGGCGTTGGCGATCGCCGCCTGGCCGCGCACGTCGAGCGCCTCGGGGCTGCCGACCTTCTCGAGCGCGGCGTCGACGGCCGTGTCGACCCGGGAGACGAAGAAGGAGGCGACGGAGCCGATCGGCGCGAGGTCGATGCCGTCCGCGCGCGCCTGCTCGAGCCCGATCGCGAACGCCTCCATGACCGCGCGGTAGCGCTCGAGGGAGAAGATGAGCGTGACGTTGACGCTGATGCCCTGCGCGAGCGTGCGCGAGATCGCGTCGAGCCCCTCGACGGTCGCGGGGATCTTGATGAAGACGTTGGGCCGGTCGATCGTGCGCCACAGGCGCTCGGCCGTGACGACCGTCTTGTCGGCGTCGTGCGAGAGGCGCGGGTCGACCTCGAGCGAGACGCGCCCGTCGACGCCGTCCGTCGCGTCGTACACGGGGCGCAGCAGGTCCGCGGCGGTGCGCACGTCGTCGGTCGTGATGCGCTCGACGGCGGCCTCCACCGCCGCGTCGTCGGTGCCCGCGGCGGCCAGCTCGGCGAGCTGCGCGTCGTAGGCGTCGCCCTGGGCGAGCGCCGAGGCGAAGATCGTGGGGTTCGTCGTGACGCCGACGACGCCGCGCGTCGCGACGAGGTCGGCGAGGTCGCCCGAGCGGAGCCGTTCTCGCGAGAGGTCGTCGAGCCAGACGGACACACCCGCTCCCGTGAGCTGCTCGATGGGGCCGGGGACGGTGCTGGACTGCGTCATCGGACTTCCTCTCGGTGGTGCTGCTCTCGCTGGGGCGTGCGCCCCGGGCCCGCCCCAGCGCGGCCGAGCCCGGGTGGTTCGCGGGGTGGGGCCGCGAGCGCGGCCCCACCCCGGAATCTACGAAGGGTCAGAGCTGGTCGCCAGTCCCACCCTCCGACGGCGTCGCGGCGGCGCCGGGTGCGTCCCCGCCGCGGGCGGCGGCGATCGACTCGCGGGCCGCCGCGGCGACCGCCTCCGACGTGATCCCGAACTCGCGGTACAGGACCTTGTAGTCGGCCGACGCGCCGTAGTGCTCGAGGCTCACGCTGCGGCCGGCGTCGCCGACCAGCTCGCGCCAGCCCTGCGCCACGCCCGCCTCGACCGACACGCGCGCGCGGACCCCGGCGGGCAGGACGGACTCGCGGTAGGCCGGGTCCTGGCCGTCGAACCACTCGCGGCTCGGAAGCGACACGACGCGCGCCTGCACGCCCTCGCCGGCGAGGATCTCGCGGGCCTCGACGGCGAGCTGCACCTCGGAGCCGGTGCCGATGAGGATCACGTCGGGCGTGCCCTCGGTGTCGAGCAGCACATAGCCGCCGCGCGCGGTGCCCGAGGCGTCGGCGTACCCCTCGGTGCCCCGCGGGAACGTCGGGACGTTCTGGCGCGTGAGGATGATGCCGGCCGGGCGCTCGGTGTTCTCGAGGATCGTGCGCCAGGCCCAGGCCGTCTCGTTGGCGTCGGCAGGGCGCACGACGTCGAGGCCCGGGATCGCGCGCAGCGCCGCGAGGTGCTCGACGGGCTGGTGCGTCGGGCCGTCCTCGCCGAGGCCGATCGAGTCGTGCGTCCAGACGAACGTCGTCGGGATCTCCATGAGCGCCGCGAGCCGCACCGCGGGGCGCATGTAGTCGCTGAACTGGAGGAACGTGCCGCCGTACGCGCGCGTGCCGCCGTGCAGGACGATCCCGTTGAGGATCGCGCCCATCGCGTGCTCGCGGATGCCGAAGTGCAGCGTGCGCCCGTACTCGTGGCCCGGGAACTTCTTGGTCGCGTGCTCGACGGGCACGAACGACGGCTCGCCGTCCATGGTCGTGTTGTTCGAGCCGGCGAGGTCCGCGGAGCCACCCCACAGCTCGGGCAGGACGTCCTTGAGCGCGGTGAGCACCTTGCCGGACGCGGAGCGCGTCGCGACGGCCTTGCCCGCCTCGAACGTGGGGAGGGCGTCCTCCCAGCCGGCCGGGAGCTCACGCTCCTGGAGGCGGCCGAGGAGCTCGGCACCCGCGGGGTTGGCGGTCTTCCACGCCGAGAACGCGGTGTCCCAGGCGGCGCGTGCGTCGCCCTGGCGCTCGCCGACGGCGCGCGTGTAGGCCAGCACCTCGTCGTCGACGGCGAAGGTCGCCTCGGGGTCGAGGCCGAGCTCGATCTTCAGGCCGCGGATCTCGTCGGCGCCCATGGCCGAGCCGTGGATGCCGCCGGTGTTCTGCTTCGTCGGCGAGGGGAAGCCGATGATCGTGCGCAGCGCGATGATCGACGGCTTGCCGGTCTCGGCCCGGGCGGCCTCGACCGCGGCGTGCAGCGCGTCGACGTCCTCCGCGTACCCCGTGCCGCCGTTCGTCCAGTCGACGCGCTGGGTGTGCCAGCCGTACGCCGCGTAGCGCGCGAGGACGTCCTCGGTGAACGCGATGTCCGTGTCGTCCTCGATGGAGATCTTGTTGTCGTCCCAGATGACGACGAGGTTCCCGAGCTGCTGGTGGCCCGCGAGCGAGGAGGCCTCGCTCGTCACGCCCTCCTGCAGGTCGCCGTCGGACGCGATGACGTAGACGTTGTGGTCGAAGGGCGACTCGCCCGGTGCCGTCGACGGGTCGAGCAGGCCGCGCTCGCGGCGCGCCGCGAAGGCCATGCCCACGGCCGAGGCGAGGCCCTGGCCGAGCGGGCCGGTCGTGATCTCGACGCCCCGGGTGTGCTTGTACTCGGGGTGGCCCGGGGTCTTGGAGCCCCAGGTGCGCAGCGCCTCGATGTCCTCCATCTCCAGGCCGTAGCCGGCGAGGAACAGCTGGAGGTAGATCGTCAGCGACGAGTGGCCGGCCGACAGCACGAACCGGTCGCGGCCGACCCAGTGGTCGTCCGACGGGTCGTGACGCATGACCTTCTGGAAGAGCAGGTAGGCCGCGGGCGCGAGCGAGATCGCGGTGCCCGGGTGACCGTTGCCCACCTTCTCGACGGCGTCGGCGGCGAGCGCCTTGATCGTCTTGACGGCCCGGTCGTCCAGGTCCGTCCAGTCCAGGGGCGTGTGAGCAGGGGACAACGCGTTCACCGAACCTCATTCCCGTCCGGAGCGCGCGCCCCGGATCCTCGCGACAACTCGAAGCAACCGTTGAACATTTCCGGGCCTCGCGCCTCGGACGGCGGGGCTACCCGGTGCCTGTCGCGCCGCCCGGGGGCCACGGGGTCGTGACGGTCGTACGGCGCTGGACGGTTGCGGAACCCAGCCTATACGCGCTGGGGGATCTCGCCCGGCGGTGCCCACGTGCTGGATATCGGTCGGATGTCACACAATCGCCCGCCCGGCCGGGTCGGCCTTCGCGCGGGCGGCGACGTACGATGCAGGAGGACGACCGGCGGTCCGTCCAGCTCGCCCCCCACCTCAGAACGGAACACCGAAGCGCGTGCACACCACGAGCCAGGCACCGATCGACGGGACCGGAATCTCGTCGCGCACCGTACCGGCCTCACGGCCGGTCGATCCGGCGACCCGTCCCGCGACCGCGGACCAACCCGGGGCCCGTGGGTGGCGCGGCCACCTCGGTGCGTACGTCGCCCTGACCAAGCCGCGGATCATCGAGCTCCTGCTCTGGACGACGGCCCCCACGATGATCCTGGCGCAGGGTGGGCTGCCCAACCTCTGGCTCGTGCTCGCCACGCTCGTCGGAGGGACGCTCGCGGCGGCGTCGGCGAACGTCTACAACTGCTACCTCGACCGTGACATCGACGAGCTGATGAACCGCACCAAGCGGCGCCCGCTCGTGACGGGAGAGGTGACGCCGCGCGCCGCGCTCGTCTTCGCCACGGTGCTCGGCGTGGTCTCGCTCGTGTGGTTCGCGCTCCTCGTCAACCCGCTGACGGCCTGGCTCGCGTTCGCCGCGATCGCCATCTACGTCGTCGGCTACACGATGATCCTCAAGCGCCGCACCCCGCAGAACATCGTGTGGGGCGGCATCGCCGGCTGCATCCCCGTCTTCATCGGGTGGGCAGCCGTCACCAACACGCTGTCGTGGGCCGCGGTCGCGCTCTTCCTCGTCATCTTCTTCTGGACGCCCCCGCACTACTGGCCGCTGTCGATGAAGTTCAAGCGCGACTACGCGAACGCAGGCGTGCCGATGCTCCCCGTGGTCGCGGACGACCGCCGGGTCGCGCGCGAGATGATCCTCTACGGCCTCGCGATGGTCGCGTCCTCGCTCGCGCTGTGGCCGCTCGCCGGCATGTCGTGGGTCTACGGCGTCGTGGCGACGGCGCTCGGCGTGTGGTTCATGACGTCGTGCGTGATGATGCTGCGCCGCGCGAAGGATCCCGCGCGCGGCAAGATCGGCGCCATGAAGGTGTTCCACGCCTCGATCACGTACCTCACGCTGCTCTTCGTCGCCGTGGCGGTCGACGTCTTCCTGCCTCTGTGAGCCGCGGCGGTCGGGGGACGCGGTGGCTCGACGAGGATGCGGGGGTCCGGTGAGGTCCGGTGAGGTCCGGTGAGCGGGCAGGGTCCCGCTCCGCACGTCCCTGACGCGCTGGACCGCGCGGCGCGCGAGTACCTCGCTCACCTCGCCGTCGAGCGCGGGCTCTCGGCCAACACGGTCGCGGCCTACCGGCGCGACCTCGCCCGCTACGTCGCGTTCCTCGCCGCACGCGGCAACCACACCGTCGCGGAGGTCGAGCCGGACGACGTCGCCTCCTACGTCACGGCGCTGCGCACGGGGGCCGACGGCGGGGCGACCCTCTCGGCGTCGTCCACCGCCCGGTCGGTGGCCGCGGTGCGTGGCTGGCACCGGTTCTGCGCGGCGGAGGGCCTCTCGGCCGCGGACCCGTCGACCGACGTACGCCCGCCCGCGCAGGGCAAGCGCCTGCCGAAGGCGATCTCGACCGACGAGGTCGCCCGCATCCTGGAGGCCGCGGGCCTCGGCGACGGCCCAGGTCCGCTGCGCGACCGCGCGCTCCTGGAGCTCGTGTACTCCACGGGCGCGCGCATCACCGAGGCCGTGAGCCTCGACGTCGACGACCTCGACCTCGGGACCGGGGCGGTCCGGCTGCTGGGCAAGGGCGGCAAGGAGCGCGTCGTACCGGTCGGTTCGTTCGCGCGGCGGGCGCTCGACGCATACCTCGTGCGCGGGCGCGCGGCCCTCGCGGCGCAGGGGCGCGGGAACGCGGCCGTGTTCCTCAACACACGCGGCGCACGCCTGTCGCGGCAGAGCGCCTGGGCCGTCCTGCGCACCGCCGCCGAGCGGGCCGGGATCGACCGCCCGGAGCGCATCTCGCCGCACACCCTGCGGCACTCGTTCGCGACGCACCTCCTCGCGGGGGGCGCGGACGTGCGCGTCGTGCAGGAGCTGCTCGGCCACGCCTCGGTGACGACGACCCAGATCTACACCCTCGTCACGCCCGACACGCTGCGCGAGGTGTACGCCGCAGCGCACCCGCGGGCGCTCGGCTGAGCCCGCAGGGCCGGACGGCCCCGGTCCCACCGGAACGCGACCCGCGGGCGCGTGCGCACGAGCCCCGGCAGGGTCCTGCGATACCGTGGCGGACGTGAGCAGCCAGGCCGAGACCCATCCCGAGACGCGCGGCGCGCAGAGCTCTCACGACGCCGTCCGTCCCGTCGCCCCTGCTACCCCGACGGACGGGGAGAGTCGGCCGGCGCACGAGGAGGTCCGGGTGGACGTGGTGGGCCGACCCCTGCCGGAGTTCCCCGAGCCGGCGCCGCTCGCGAGCCACGGGCCCGGGCGCATCATCGCGATGTGCAACCAGAAGGGCGGCGTCGGCAAGACGACGACCACCATCAACCTCGGCGCGACGCTCGCCGAGTACGGGCGCAAGGTGCTCCTCGTCGACTTCGACCCGCAGGGCGCGGCCTCCGTCGGTCTCGGCGTGAACCCGCACGAGCTCGACCGCACGGTCTACAACCTGCTCATGGAGCGCGGGGCCGACATCCACGACGTGCTGGTGAGCACCGACGTGGAGAACCTCGACCTGCTGCCCGCGAACATCGACCTGTCCGCCGCGGAGGTCCAGCTCGTCGGCGAGGTCGCGCGCGAGTCGGTCCTCTCGCGCGTGCTGCGGCCCGTCGTCGACGACTACGACGTCATCCTCGTGGACTGCCAGCCGTCGCTCGGCCTGCTCACCGTCAACGCCCTGACCGCCGCGCACGGCGTCCTCATCCCGCTCGAGTGCGAGTTCTTCGCGCTGCGCGGGGTCGCGCTGCTCGTCGAGACGATCGAGAAGGTGCGCGACCGGCTCAACCCGCGCCTCGACGTCGACGGCATCCTCGCGACGATGTTCGACTCGCGCACGCTGCACTCGCGCGAGGTCGTGGCGCGCGTCCACGAGGCGTTCGGCGACAAGCTGTTGCACACCGTGATCGGCCGCACCGTGAAGTTCCCGGACGCGTCCGTCGCGGCGGAGCCCATCACCGTCTACGCGCCGAACCACCCCGGGGCCGTCGCCTACCGGCAGCTCGCCCGCGAGCTGGTCGCCCGTGGCGACGCCGCCTGAGCCCGAACCGGCGGCGCGCCACGGGTTCGAGGTCCGCCTCGACAACTTCACGGGGCCGTTCGACCTGCTCCTGTCGCTCATCACGAAGCACAAGCTCGACATCACCGAGGTCGCGCTCGCGCGCGTGACGGACGACTTCATCGCGTACATCCGGGAGGCGGAGCGCGCGGCGGCCGTCGCGCGCGACGCGGGCCAGGACCACCCCGGGTGGGACCTCGGCACGGCGAGCGAGTTCCTCGTGGTCGCCGCGACCCTCCTGGACCTCAAGGCCGCGCGCCTGCTGCCGACCGGCAGCGTGGAGGACGACGAGGACCTCGCCCTGCTCGAGGCGCGCGACCTCCTGTTCGCCCGGCTCCTGCAGTACCGCGCGTACAAGGACGTCTCGCGCGTGCTGGCCGAGCGGTTCGAGAGCGCCGGGCGCCGCTTCCCGCGCGTCGTGCAGCTCGAGCCGCACCTCGCGGCGCTCCTGCCCGAGCTCGTGTGGACCATGGGGCCGGACCAGGTCGCGGCGCTCGCGGCCCGGGCGCTGGCCCCCAAGGCGCCCCCGCCCGGCGTCTCGCTCGACCACCTGCACGCGCCCGCGGTGAGCGTGCGCGAGCAGGCGGGGATCGTCGTCGAGCGCGTGCGCCGCCACGGCACGACGACGTTCCGCGCCCTGGTCGCCGACTCGGGCGAGACGGCCGTCGTCGTGGCGCGGTTCCTCGCGCTGCTCGAGCTCTTCCGACAGGCGCTCGTCACGTTCGAGCAGATGACCCCGCTCGGCGAGCTCACCGTGCGGTGGTCCGGCGACGACGCACCCGAGCCGGCGCTCGACGCCGGGAGCGAGTTCGACGAGCCGTCCGACGACGTCCCGACCGAGGCGCCCGCCGGCGCCGCCCAGGAGGTCCCCGCATGACCGGAACGCAGCCCGAGGCCCCGCCCGCGCCCGACGTGCACGACCTCCCCGGCGGCCTGCCCGCCGCTCTCGAGGCCGTGCTCATGGTGGCCGACGAGCCGATCCCGCCGGTCGAGCTCGCGACGGCGCTCGCCGTGCCGGTCGACGACGTGCTCAGCGCCCTGCACGAGCTCGCGGCCGAGTACCGGGGGGAGCACGGCGGCCGGCCCCGGGGGTTCGAGCTGCGCGCGGCGGGGGGAGGGTGGCGCGTGTACTCGGCGCCCGCGCACGCCGAGGTCGTGGGACGGTTCGTCCAGGGCGGTCAGACGGCGCGGCTCACGCAGGCGGCGTTGGAGACTCTGGCCGTGATCGCGTACCGTCAACCGGTCAGCCGCGGACAGGTGTCGGCGGTACGAGGGGTGAACGTCGACGGCGTGGTGCGCACGCTCGTCGCGCGAGGTCTCGTGGCCGAGGTCGGCCAGGACCCGCACACCGGTGCCGGCCTGTTCGGCACCACGGGATACTTCCTCGAGCGCATGGGCTTCACGTCGCTCGACGAGCTGCCTCCGCTCGCGCCGCACCTGCCGGACATGGACGACCTCGAGGGGCTCGACGGTCTGGCCGACCTCCGCGGGCCCGCGTCCGTGCGGTCGGGTGCGGCGCGTGCGCCGGGGGACGCGGCTGACGACGAGGGCGACGCACCGGCGACGCCCGCAGCGACGGACGAAGGACACGCATGAGCTCGAAGGACGGACGCCAGGGCGGCGACGGCGAGCGGGGACGCTCCCCGCGCGGGGCGTCGGGCGGCGCACGACGGGGTCAGCCCCGGCCGAAGGGCGCCGGGACGGGCCGCGGCGCGCAGCAGGGACCGCACCCGCAGGGAGCCGGTCGTCCGCAGGGCGCGGGTCGTCCGCAGGGCGCGAGCCGGCCGCGACGCCAGCAGCCCGCGGAGCCGCAGCGCGACGTGCACGTCGAGGACGGCGTCCGCCTGCAGAAGGTGCTCGCCTCGGCCGGGCTCGGCTCGCGCCGCGCCTGCGAGGACCTCATCACGCAGGGCCGCGTCGAGGTCGACGGCGTGCGCGTCACCGAGCTGGGCGTACGGATCGACCCGACGACCGCCGTCGTGCACGTGGACGGCATGCGCCTGCAGCTCGACTCGTCGCGCGTGACGCTCGCGCTGAACAAGCCGCGCGGCGTGGTGTCGACGATGCACGACCCCGAGGGCCGCCCCTCGCTCACGGAGCTCGTCGCCGACCGCAACGAGCGCCTCTTCCACGTCGGGCGCCTGGACGCCGACTCGGAGGGGTTGCTCCTCCTCACGAACGACGGCGAGCTCGCGAACCACCTCGCGCACCCGTCCCACGAGGTCGCCAAGACCTACCTGGTCACCGTGCGCGGCAAGGTCTCGGGCAACGTCGCGAACAAGTTCCTGCACGGCATCGAGCTCGAGGACGGCGTCGTGCGCGCCGACTCGTACCGCGTCGTCGACCAGGTCGCGGACCAGACGATGGTCGAGCTCGTGCTGCACTCCGGGCGCAACCGGGTCGTGCGGCGCATGTTCGAGGAGGTCGGCCACCCGGTGACGCGCCTCGTGCGCACGCGCATCGGACCCATCGCGCTCGGCAACCTGCGCCCCGGGACCACGCGCGTGCTGGGCCGTACGGAGCTGGGCACGCTCATGTCCGCCGTCGGGCTGTAGGCCCGACCGTCCTCACCCTCGACGGGGCCGTGCGGCCCCGTCCCGCACGAAGGAGCACCACCCATGCCGGTCCGGGCGATCCGGGGCGCGACCCAGCTCGACGTCGACGAGCGCGAGCACCTCTTCGAGCGCACGCGGGAGCTCGTCCGGGCGGTCCTCGACGCGAACGCCGTCGACACGTCCGCGCTGATCTCGATCCTCTTCACGTGCACCCCCGACCTCGTCGCGGACTTCCCCGCAGCCGCGGCGCGCGAGATCGGTCTCGGGGACGTGCCGCTCATGTGCGCGACCGAGATCGCGGTGCCGGGCGCCCTCCCGCGCGTCGTGCGCCTCATGGCGCACGCCGAGCTGGACGTGGAGCGCTCGGCCGTCCAGCACGTGTACCTGCACGGGGCGACCTCGCTGCGCAAGGACCTGGCCCAGTGAGCGCCGGGCACGGCGCGCTCGCGACGAGGGCGCCGCTGACGATCGCGATCGACGGGCCGTCGGGCTCGGGCAAGTCGAGCGTCTCCCGGGGTGTCGCGCGCCGGCTCGGGCTCGCCTACCTCGACACGGGGGCCATGTACCGCGCGGCGACGTGGTGGTGCCTGCACCGGGGTGAGGACCTCACCGACCAGGCCGCCGTCGCGCACGCCGTGCGCGTCATGCCGCTCGCCCTGGGCCTGGACCCGTCCGGCCCGACCGTCCACGTCGACGGCACGGACGTCGGCGAGGCGATCCGTTCCACCGAGATCTCCACGGCCGTGAGCGCCGTCGCGACGAACCTCGCGGTGCGCGCCGAGCTGCGCCGCCTGCAGCGCGCGGTGATCGACGCGGAGTGCACGCCCGACGGCTTCGCGGGCGGCCGCGGCGTCGTGGCGGAGGGCCGTGACATCACGACCGTCGTCGCGCCGGACGCCGACGCGCGCGTGCTCCTCACCGCGAGCGAGGAGGCGCGCCTGGCGCGCCGGTCGCTCGACGTGCACGGGACGGCCGACGACGCGGCGGTCGAGGCGACGAGGGACCAGGTCCTGCGCCGCGACCGCGACGACGCCACCGTCTCGCAGTTCCAGGTCGCGGCCGACGGCGTCGCGACGGTCGACTCCTCCGACCTCGACCTCGAGCAGACGATCGACGCGGTGCTCGCCGTCGTCGAGCAGCTCACCGGGCGGGTGTTCGGTCCGCGCCACGGCTCGTGAGCGGGCCGACCCGGGACGGCGTCGGTGCGCGTCCACCGTCGCCCGCCGGGCCCGCGTGGTCACGCTGGGTCGGTCGCTTCCTGGCGCGCGTCGTGTGGGCCACGCGCGTGCTCGACGCGCAGAACGTCCCCGCCGACGGGCCGGTCGTGCTCGCCGCCAACCACACGGGAGCGGTCGACGGGCCGGTCGTGCTCGGCGTCGCCCCCCGACCGCTGCACGTCCTCGTCAAGGAGGAGATGTTCGTCGGGCCGGTCGGCTGGGTCCTGCGCGCCGCCGGCCAGATCCCCGTGGACCGCCGGGGCGGGCGCCAGGCGCTGACGACGGCGCTCGCCGTGCTGCGGCGCGGCGGCGCCGTGGGCGTCTTCCCGGAGGGCAACCGCGGGCGCGGCGACGCGACGTCGGCGCGCGCCGGGGTCGCGTGGCTCGCGCTCAACGGCGGTGCGCGCGTCGTACCGGTCGCGGTGCTCGGGACGCGCCGCACCGGGGAGGGCGTCAACCGCGTGCCGGGCCTGCGACGGCGCCTCGTCGTGCGCTTCGGCGAGCCGCTCGTCGTCGAGCGGGCGCCCGGGGTGAGCGGCAAGCAGGCGCTCGAGGACGCGAACGAGCGCATCCGGACCGCGCTCGCCGCGCTCGTCGCCGACACCGCGACCCTCACGGGCGTCGCCCTGCCGACCGACGACCCGAGGCGCGGACCCCGGACGCCGCGATGAGCGCCGAGGGCGTCGCCGTGCCCCGGGCGGCGCACACGGTGGGGGACCGGCCCGGGACCGGTCTGCTCGTCGGCCTGGCCTCGGCGCTCGCGTTCGGCGCGAGCGGCCCGTTCGTCAAGCCGCTGCTCGAGGCCGGCTGGACGCCCGGCGCGGCGGTCTTCGCCCGCGCGCTGTGCTCCGCGCTCGTGCTCGCGCCCTTCGCGGCGCTCGCGCTGCGCGGCAGCCGCCGGCTCCTGCGCGAGGAGTGGCGCCTCGTCCTCGGTTTCGGGCTCGTCGCCGTCGCGGGGACGCAGCTCGCCTACTTCGCGGCCGTCGCACGCATGCCGGTCGGCATCGCGCTGCTCGTGGAGTACCTCGCACCCGTCCTGCTCGTGGGGCTCGCGTGGCTGCGCACCCGCCACGTGCCGCCGCGACTCACCCTCGCGGGCTGCGTCGTCGCCGTCGTCGGCCTCGTGCTCGTCGTGGACCCGGCGGGAGCGAGCGCGGACCTCGTCGGCGTGCTCTTCGCGCTCGGCGCCGCGATGGGGCTCGGCGCGTACTTCCTGCTCTCCGCGCGCCCGACCCGCCTGCCGCCCGTGGCGCTCGCCGCGAGCGGGCTGGGCGTGGCGGCCCTCGCGCTCGGCGCGGCGGGCCTCGTCGGCGTGCTGCCGTTCGCCGCACCGCTCGTCGACGTCGACCTGCTCGGTGCGCGGGTGCCCTGGTACCTGCCGCTCGCCGTCGTCGTGGTGGTCGCGACGGCGTTCGCCTACGTCTCGGGCGTCGCCGCGACCGTGCGGATGGGCGAGCGCCTCGCGTCGTTCGTCGGCCTGTCCGAGGTGCTGTTCGCGGTGGTCATCGCGTGGCTCCTCCTGGGCGAGGTGCCGAGCCCGGTGCAGGGCGCCGGCGGCGTGCTCGTCGTCGCGGGCGTCGTGCTCGTGCGCCTCGCGGGCTCGCCTGCCCCGCGGTAGGTTCGCGCGTATCCGCGCGACCGCGCCGTCGGACGGCCGACGGCGGCCCGCGGTGGGAGGGGGCGGGACGCATGGCAGGCAAGCCCACGACCGTGGACGAGTACCTCGCGACGCTCTCCCCGGACGCGCGCGAGGTCGTCGCGCACCTGCGCGCGGTGATCCACGACACCGTACCCGGCCTCGACGAGCGCATCAGCTACGGCATCCCCACCTTCACACGGGACGACCGGTACGTCGTCTACCTCGCCGGCTGGGCGCACCACGTCTCGCTGTATCCCGTGCCGGACACCGACGACGACGCGCTCGCGCAGCGGCTCGCGCGGTACCAGGACGGCAAGGGCACGCTGCGGTTCTCGCTCGCCGAGCCCGTGCCGGACGACGTCGTGCGCGCCGTGGTCGCGCTCCTCGCCGACCGGCGGGACGGCGCCACCGGCTGAGCCGCGGGCGCTGCCGGACGAATTCGCACGTGCCGTCGTGCCGCGTTCGGAGCCCGCCCCGCGGCCTGGGAGAATGGACCCATGACCACACCCGACCACGCCCAGCCCGGCACGCCCGGAGAGACCGACGCCGTCGGGCAGCACGACGAGCACGACCAGCCCGTGACGGGTGACGTCGTCGGGCACCCCGGCGAGCCGCACGCCGACGCCGCGGACGACGCGGCGCGCGAGCGCGCCCTGCGCGCCGGCCTCGAGGACTACGAGCTCGACGACACCGACCTGGTCCTCCTCGACGCCGACGGGGAGGTCGTCGAGGGCTACGAGCCCGAGGCGCCCCTGCCCGTCCTGGCCGTCGTCGGCCGGCCCAACGTCGGCAAGTCGACCCTCGTCAACCGCATCCTCGGTCGCCGCGAGGCCGTCGTCGAGGACAAGCCGGGAGTCACGCGCGACCGCGTGAGCTACCAGGCCGAGTGGGCCGGTCGCCGCTTCACCCTCGTGGACACCGGCGGCTGGGAGGTCGACGTCGCGGGCATCGAGTCCAAGGTCGCCGAGCAGGCCGAGGTCGCGATCTCCCTCGCCGACGCGGTGCTCTTCGTCGTCGACGCGACCGTCGGCGCGACCGCCACGGACGAGCGCGTCGTGCGCCTCCTGCGCGAGTCGGGCAAGCCCGTGGTCCTGTGCGCCAACAAGGTCGACGGCCAGTCCGGCGAGGCCGACGCCGCGTACCTGTGGAGCCTGGGCCTCGGCGAGCCGCACCCCGTCTCCGCGCTGCACGGCCGCGGCACGGGCGACCTGCTCGACGCCGCGATGGCCGCCCTGCCGACGGAGTCCGAGCACGGCGAGGTGCGCCCGACCGGCCCGCGCCGCGTCGCGCTCATCGGCCGGCCGAACGTCGGCAAGTCGTCGCTGCTCAACAAGATCGCGGGCGCGGACCGGGTCGTCGTGGACGAGACCGCGGGCACGACCCGCGACCCCGTCGACGAGCTCGTGACCATCAAGGGCATCCCGTACGTCCTCGTCGACACCGCCGGCATCCGTCGCCGCGTGCACCAGACGAAGGGCGCGGACTTCTACGCCTCGCTGCGCACCCAGGCCGCGATCGAGAAGGCCGAGCTCGCCGTCGTCCTCGTCGACGCGTCCGTGCCGCTCACGGAGCAGGACACGCGCGTCATCTCCCAGGTCGTCGACGCCGGTCGCGCGCTCGTCATCGCGTACAACAAGTGGGACCTCATGGACGAGGACCGCCGCCCGTTCCTCGAGCGCGAGATCGAGAAGGACCTCGTCCAGGTGCAGTGGGCGCCGCGCGTCAACGTGTCCGCACGCACCGGCTGGCACACCGACCGCCTCGTGCCCGCGATCCAGCGCTCGCTCGAGTCCTGGGACATGCGCATCCCGACCGGGCGCCTCAACGCGTTCCTCGGCGAGCTCGTCGCGGCACACCCGCACCCCCTGCGCGGCGGCAAGCAGCCGCGCATCCTCTTCGCGACCCAGGCGTCGACGCGCCCGCCGCGGTTCGTCGTCTTCGCGACGGGCTTCCTCGAGGCGGGCTACCGCCGGTTCATCGAGCGCCGCCTGCGCGAGACGTTCGGGTTCGAGGGCACGCCGATCGAGATCAGCGTGCGCGTGCGGGAGAAGCGCAAGCGGTGAGCCACCGCGCGGGGCGCAGGCCCGTCGGGGACACCCGGCGGGGACGCGCCCTGCGCCTCGGCGTCGCCCGCGACACCGCCGCGGTGCGGCACCTGGTGACGTTCCTCGTCGTGACGGTCGCGACCGTGCTCGTCACGCGGTTCTTCCTCGCCGCCTCCGGCTACCCGCAGGTCGGCGGGGGAGACCTCCACGTCGCGCACGTCCTGTGGGGCGGGCTCGGGATGGCGCTCGCGGTCGTCGTGCTGCTGTCCTTCGTCGGTCCGGCGCTGCGCTCGCTCGGCGCGGTGCTCGGCGGGATCGGGTTCGGGCTGTTCGTCGACGAGATCGGCAAGTTCGTCACCGCGGACAACGACTACTTCTACGAGCCGACGGCGGCCCTCATCTACGCGACGGTCGTCGTGCTCGTCCTCGTGGTCGAGGCCCTGCACGGGCGACGCCGGCACCACCCCGCCGAGTACCTCGCCGTCGCGACCGACCGTGCCGTCGCCGGCGTCGCGGGCGGGTTCACGGACGACGCGCGCGCCGAGGCGCGGGCGCTCGTCGCGCTCGGGCGCGACGAGCCCGCGGCGGACGAGGTCGCGGCGCTCGTCGAGGCCGTGCCGCGCGACGACGTCGACGTGCCCGACCCGGTGCGTGCCGTCGTGCGCCGCGCGTCGTCCTGGTTCGCGGCGGCGCTCCAGCGGCGCTGGGCCGCGGTCGTCGTGGTGGTCCTCGTGCTCAGCACAGCGTGCGGCTCGCTCGCGGCCGGGCTGCGCGTGCTCGGCGGCGGGATCGACGTGCCGCGCTGGGTCGGCCTCGGGATCGTCGTGGGCGTCGCGGCGACGGTCGCGTGCGTCGTCGCCGGCGTGGTGCGCGCACGCGGCGGTCGACCCGAGGACCGTCGTTCCGGCGCGGTATGGGTGCGGCGCGGCGTGCTCGTCTCGCTGCTGCTCACCCAGCTCCTGGTGTTCCGCGCGCTGCAGTGGGTCGGCGTCGCCGGGCTCACCCTCGACCTGCTCGTGCTCGCCGCGCTCGGTGCCGCACTGGGTGGTGACGACGAGCGCCGCGGGACCGGGTCGCGGCCGACGCGCGACCAGGTGTACTGACCCGGGACGTTGTTGACGCGGTCGATGGGCGTAGACCGCCGATGCCGGATGTGGCCACTCTCGGGCGAAGGCGACGTCTCGGTCTGCGGTGCTGGTGCGGATGTGGTGGTCGGGGGGGTCTCCTTGACCTAGGAAGCACCCATGTCGACGGAAGGACCTGACCATGACCACCCCCGCCCCCGAGATCAGCAGCGCTCTCCCCACCGAGCTCGACGTCGACCTCGCCGTCATCGGGTTCGGCAAGGGCGGCAAGACCCTCGCCGCAACCCTGGGTCGACGCGGACAGCGCGTCGCCATGATCGAGCAGTCCGACCAGATGTACGGCGGCACGTGCATCAACATCGGCTGCGTCCCCACCAAGGCCCTCGTCTACGACGCCGAGACCATGAGCGGCCCCGGGGCCGAGCGCTACCAGCGGGCCGCACACCGCACCCGTGACCTCACCGCGATGCTGCGCGGCAAGAACTTCTCCATGCTCGACACCCTCGACACCGTCACCGTGATCACGGGCACGGCACGATTCACCGATCCGCACACCCTCACCGTGCGCGCCGGCGGAGACACGCTGCGCGTGACCGCGAAGACGGTCGTCGTCAACACCGGAGCCGACCCGGTCCTGCCCTCCATCCCCGGCCTGCGCGACAGCGCCCACGTCGTCACCAGCACGCAGCTGCTCGCGCGACCCGAACGACCCGAAGACCTCGTCGTGATCGGTGGCGGCTACGTCGCCGTCGAGTTCGCTTCCATGCACGCCGCGTTCGGTACCCGCGTCACCCTCCTCGAGCGCGGACCCCGGATCCTGCGCGGCGAGGACGACGACATCGCGAGCACCGCCACCGAGATCCTCACCACCGCTGGCGTCACCATCCACACCGGCGTCGTCGTCACCGACATCAAGGACGACCAGGCCTCGTCCATCGTCACCTTCACCGACCAGACGGGCGTCGAGCAGACGGTGCGCGCCGACACGGTCCTGGCCGCACTCGGGCGCCGCCCGCACACCGCCGACCTCGGCCTCGACGCGGCCGGCATCCAGACCGATGCCCACGGCGCGGTCGCCGTCGACGAGCACCTGCGCACCACCCAGCCTCACGTCTACGCGATCGGCGACGTCAACGGCGGCCCCCAGTTCACCTACATCTCCCTCGACGACTACCGCATCGTCCTCGACGACCTCGCCGCAGACGGGCGACGCACCACGACCGACCGTCGCGCCGTCGCGTTCGCCCTCTTCATGACGCCGCCCCTGGCGCGGGTGGGGCTCACCGAGACCGAGGCCCGCGCCACCGGGCGCCCGGTGCGGGTGGCCACACGCAACGTCGCCGACATGGCCACCGTCCCCCGCGCGCGCATCGTGCACGACCCACGCGGCGTCATGAAAGCCGTCGTCGACGCCGAGACCGACCAGATCCTCGGCGTCACCATGCTCAGCCACGACTCCCACGAGACGATCAACACCGTTGCTCTCGCCATGCGCCACGGGATCACCGCCAGCCAGCTGCGCGACGAGATCTACACCCACCCATCCATGACCGAAGCCCTCAACGACCTCTTCGCCAACCTCCACCCCGCCAGGGACTGACCGGCGACGACCGACGACAGCGACATCAACGCCACTCCTCCCATCTCGCGATCGGTGGAACAGGCGGCCGCCGCGTCACCCAGGGGGTCGGCTGCGGCCACGGTGGCGGCCCGACATCGCGCGCCAGGCGACGCACCCTGGGGTCCCGCCCGCGCCCTGACGCGCCGGACGGTGACCGGGGTCGCTCTCAGGCGGCCGGGACGGGCGCGGCGCGCAGGAGGGCAGCGAGGCGGCGGACGTCGTCGAGCATCCGCGCGGCCGCCCCGGCGAGGGTGCCGTCGTCGTGCATCTGGCCATCCTCCCCGAGCCAGCGGCGCAGGTGCACGGTCACGGCGCTCGCGACGGGGAGCATGCCGAGCGCGACGACGACGGGCGTGATCGCCTCGACGGCGCGCATCCCGCCCGACGACATCCCGTAGGACACGAACCCCACCGGCTTGTCGCGCCACTCGTCGGCGAGGTAGTCGAGCGCGTTCTTCAGCGGCGCCGTGTACCCGCGGTTGTACTCGGGCATGACGAGCACGACGGCGTCCGCGGCGTCGACGCGTGCGCTCCACGCGAGCGTGTGGGCGTGCACGTAGCCGCCCGAGTGCGCGTCGACGGGCTCGTCGAGGAACGGCAGGGCGATCTGGGCGAGGTCGGCGACGTCGACCTCGAGGTCCGGGTCGGCCGGGACCTGGGCGAGGAACCAGTCGGCGACAGCCGGGCCGACGCGCGTGGGGCGGGTGCTGGCGACGACGACGAGCAGCTTCACGAGGGGTCTCCTGGGGTGGTGGGAACGGGTGCGGCGGACGGGCGTTCTGCGCGCCGCCGCGCGGGGACGGTGAACAGGGTGAGGAAGGGGCGGACGAGCGGTCCGACGGCGAGTGCGTAGACGACCGTCCCGACACCGACCGTGCCGCCGAGCACGAGCCCGCCCGTGAGGACGGCGAGCTCGATCGCGAGCCGCGACCAGTGCAGCGGCCAGCCGCGCGCCGCGAGCCCGGTCATGAGACCGTCACGCGGCCCGGGTCCGTAGCCCGCGCCGATGTACAGGCCCGTGGCGGCAGCGTTGAGGACGACGCCTCCGACGAGCAGGGCGACGCGCCCGGGAAGCGGCTCGACCGTCGGGAGGACGGCCAGGGTGAGGTCGACGAACACACCGACGAGCACGACGTTGGCGACCGTGCCGAGGCCCGGGCGCTGGCGCAGCGGGATCCAGAGCACCAGCACCACGACGCTCGCGAGGATGACGACGACGCCGAGCGGGAGCCCGGTCGCGCGCGCCACGCCCTGGTGCAGCACGTCCCACGGGAACAGCCCGAGCTCGGCGCGCACGAGCAGCGCGATGCTCGCGCCGAAGAGCGCGAGCCCGGCGGTGAGCTGGACGAGGCGACGTGTCGTTGACATGTCATCGATCGAACCATGGGACTCGATGACGTGTCAACGAGTGTGCGATGCTGGTCCCATGACCGACGCCGCACCGCCCCGCTGGCTCTCGCCCGACGAGGAGCGCGCGTGGCGCGCCTACCGCCGCATGCAGACCGTGCTGCCCGTCGCGCTCGCACGCGACCTCGCACGGGACTCCGGGCTGTCCGACCCCGACTACGACGTCCTGTCGACGCTCTCGGAGCAGCCAGGCCACCGGTGGCAGCTGCGCGAGCTCGCCGCGCGCATGCTCTGGTCGCGCAGCCGGCTCTCGCACCACCTCGCGCGCATGGAGGCGCGCGGGCTCGTCACGCGCGAGCCCGACCCGGACGACGGCCGCAACGCCGTCGTCGTGCTGACCGACCACGGGTTCGCGACGCTCGAGGCTGCCGCGCCCTCGCACGTCGAGTCCGTGCGCCGGCACCTCGTCGACCTCGCCACGCCCGAGGAGCTCGCGGCGCTCGCGGCCCTCGCCGAGCGCGTCGTCGCGGAGGTGGGCGACCTCTCGTAGGCGGTGGCACCCGGGCGGGACGCGCCGTGTCGGTCGAGCGCTAGCTCAGTGCCAGCTTGGCCCGCAGGTCGGCGCCGTCCGCCACGACCACCGCGTCGTCGCGCAGCTCCACCGGGAGGTGCAGCAGGAGGCTCGCGTCGTGGACGGCCGTCGGGCAGCCGACCGCGAGGACGGCCAGCGATCCGGCCCTCGCGAGCTCGACGATCACGTCCCAACCATGCAGGCCCTCGACGTGAGTGAGCATCAGGCCGCGCGAGAGGTCGTCGGCGCCGTAGATCTCCGCGCTGCCGTCGTCGAACGAGAGCCTCTGGACCTTCCACGAGCGGTCGTCGCGCGCGATGTGCGAGTCGAGTACCGCCCGCAGAGCGCGAGCGTCGAGATCCGCGGTATCGCCGTCCACGAAGCGCTGGAGAAAGACGTCGAAGCTCATCTCGCAAGCATCTCCTCGCTCGCGACGAACGCGAAGAGTCTCGATCTGAGGTGCGCGATCGAGCCGGTGTCGTCGTCGACGTGCGACCCTGCACCGGTCTGTACCCTCGCTTCGTCGCGGACCAGCTCCGACATGGCGAGGGGGCTCACGGACCGTCAGTCGACCGCGCCCAGAGGCGTCGCCTCGCCCTGGTCAGGCATGTCGACCGATGACCGGTGCGACGGCGGTGCTCAGAGGTAGTTGTGCACGGTCTTGCGGATCTGCTCGGCGTGCTCGTAGATCTCGTCGAGCGAGGTGATCGGGTGCCTCGTCTCGACCTTGTTCTCGTCGAACAGGCCGAGGTATTTCTGGCCGGTGTTGAAGTGCAGCCGGGCGATCGGCCTGCGGTTGTTGTCGTCGAGCAGGATGCCCATGTAGCTCTTGGTGTCGCGGTGGACGATCCGCGCCGGCGTGACCTCGCTGCAGGCGATGGCGCGCACGATCTGATAGCCCTCGACCTCCACGAGCGTGGTCTCGATGCCACGTTCGTCCGACGCCTTGGCCTCGACGACGCTCTCCTCGGCGGCCTCGGTGCCTGTCATCGGCACGGTGGTGTCGGCATAGGTCTGGCCGCCGAGCGCCGCCTTGAGACGGTCGTTGACCTGGTCCGCGAGGAACTGCTTCATCGCCTTGGTGACCAGGACGCGGAACTGCTCCTTGACCTTCTGGGTGAACGAGCCGTCGTAGACCTGGTTCGTCAGTGCCTTGACCCACTCGTCGTCCGGCTCGCGGAACTGGGCGGCCAGCGCGCGCTTGAGCGCGCCGATGTACTTGAGCTCCTCGGCGGCGCTGACGATCGAGTCCAGGTCGAACGCATCCTTGGTGAGCTTCTGCACCTCGGGGACGAGCGTCTCGTCGAGGTCGAGCAGGTCCAGCTGGAGGAACGGCTTCTCGTCCATCCGGTTGGGCTTGTCGAGGTCGGTGAAGAAGTGGAAGTGCTGCCCGTTGGTCAGGATCGCGATGCGGGCGTTCGTCGTCGCGAAGTAGCGGAACAGCTGCGAGGCGTGGTTCAGGCTGAGCGGGGAGCCGACCGTCTTGGCCTCGACGAGCATCTGCAGCTCGCCGTCCTTGACGATGGCGTAGTCGATCTTCTCGCCCTTCTTCGTCCCGACGTCCGCGGTGAACTCCGGGATCACCTCGCTGGGGTTGAACACGTCGTACCCCAGGACCAGAGAGATGAACGGCATGACGAACGCGTTCTTCGTCGCCTCCTCGGTCCCGATGGACGCCTTCTGCTGCTCGACCTTCGTCGCCAGTGACGCCAGCCGCTCGCCGATATCCACTCTGCACCCCCTGCTCAGTACCTACCGTGTGCACGGAGCCTAGTGCTCTCCACATCGTCGAAATGGGTCGAAGCGGGCGCCACTGAGGGTGAATGTGAGGCTGCCACTCCGGCGCAACCCGGCCGTGCCCCCGCCGGATGGTCGCGGACCCTGACCTCGCCAGCACGCGGGTGCTCGTGCTGAGCGACCCTGCCGGCACCGTCGTCGAGACGGCCGGTTCGATCGACGCGCTGCTCGACGTCACCCGGTCCTGACAGGGGCGGGCGAGCCGGTCCGGGTCAGGCGTCGGTGGCGCAACCGCTCGTCGGCCGCGAAGCCGGCGCGGGCGTACGCCGGCACGGCGCGCTCGGTGCTGTGCACGACGACGCGCTCGACCCCGAGCCGGTCCGCCTCCTCGACCACGGCCTCGACGAGCCGCGACCCGAGACCGGCGTCCCGCGCATCGGGCACGACGTAGACGCACTTCAGGTCCCCGCTGAACCGGTGGGGCGCCCGGGGGCTCGGAACGCGCGCGACGAGCCCCAGCAGGGCCATGCCGATCACCTCGCCGGCTCGCTCGGCGACGAACGTCCGGTGAGCTGCCGCGTGCTCCGACACCCAGTCGCAGAACGCCGCGACGAACGCGTCCTCGTCCAGGACGTCGGTCGCGCCGTCCTCCTCGACGACCCAGCGCCAGCGCAGCCGCGCGACGGCGGGGACGTCGTCGGCGCGGGCGGGGCGGACGGTTGCTGCAGGCACCGGGCCATCCTCGCACCAGGGGCGCAGCGTCAACAGGTGGGTGCGGCGTGCTCGACCTCCGCGACGGTCTCGCGGCCACCGGCCCCGGACGCGCGCGCCGTGACCGTCACCGTGCCGTCGCCGGGCGCCGTGCGCGCCGCGAAGGCCTGGTACGCGCTCGTGCCGGGCGCGACCGCGGTGAACGACCGTGACCCGTGGGCGGTGTCGATCTCGACGTCGAGGGAGACGTCGTCGTCGTTGGTGACGCGCACGGCGAGGTACGGCGCCCCGGCGAGACAGCGCGTGCGGACGTCCGTCCCGATCGACGGCCCGGCGGGGACGAGGAGGTCGAGCGGGATCGAGTCGGCGATCGCCTGCTGCCCGGCGACGTTGGCGTGGACGCCGTCGCCCGTGTCGTACGGCGGGTAGATCGAGTCGGGGTTCGCCGGGTCCTTCAGGACCTCGTCGAAGTCGAGGACGCCGTCGCACGTGCCGCTGCAGTCGCCGCCCGCACGCACGAACGCGTTGACGGCGTGGCGGTACTGGTTCTGCACCGCGGTGTACCCGGGGCGCGGCGTGATGGGCGTGACGAAGACCTCGATGCCCTCGGAGCGCAGCCGCTCGAAGATCTGCCGGTAGCTCGCGAGGATCGTCGCGTCGGTGCAGCCGTTCGCGAGGTCGTTCGTGCCGTAGTAGAAGATCACGCCGGTCACGCCGTGCAGCGCGAGGACGTCGCGCTCCAGGCGTGAGACGCCGTCGAGGCCGCCGCCGCCGCACGCCGGCGAGGACGTCGTGCCGCTGATCCCCTCGTTGACGATCGCGACCTGCCGCGACGCGGGCAGCTCCGCGGCGACGCGGCGGGCCAGCTCGTCCGTCCAGCGCCGGTCCTGGCCGAACGCGTCGCACCCGGGCCCGCAGCTCTCGCTCCCGACGCCGTCGACCACGGAGCTCCCGTACGCGACCACGGTCCCCGCGACGTCGGTGTCGTAGACGTCGACCGCGCTGACGAAGTACGTCCA